>OBDM01000738.1_pt1 | contig 11394 bp, 10 predicted proteins | sample 1518281 | NCBI WGS metagenome assembly OBDM01 (sample SAMN01760942, study PRJEB22395) | human gut metagenome | reverse complement strand
CAGGCGGGCAATCTGCTCCTTTGTGAACTTGTTCCGGTCACGCTTGTTGGGGTTCTTATCCTTGTACCGGCTCAAATCCACAAACTCGGAATAATCCTTATTGCAGATATCATTTTTCATGGCGTAGGCATACAGCTGGTTGAACAGCCCCTTGAGCTTTTTCAGGGTGGGGTAATTCTTCCCGCAGGTGTCCACCACAAATTGAAGGTCCATCAGTCGAATGTCCCGAAACACCTTGTTGTAAAGTGTTCCGCACACCCGATAGGACGCCTCATAGCCTTTTACATTTGACTTGGAGATGGTGGGAAACTTCTCCTTTGACCAGCGTTCATAGACCTCCTGGAAGGTGGCTTTGGATGCCTTGATGTCAAAGGGGTTGTTGTTATACTCTGCCAACATTTGCAGCCCCTCTGCTCTGGTTGCTGCATAGCCGATGGTGATTTGCTCTTGAACGGACTTGCCTGTTTCTGGGTTAACATGCCACCCTACTGTTTTCCTCACTGCATAGGGTCTTCTTCTCTTTCCGGACATTTTCTTGACGCTTCCATATCCGTTGGGTAATCTCAAAAAATCTCAAACTTCCTTTCTCCCAGTGATTTCAAACTAAATTTGACAGGGGTATGTAACACCCACCGTTATTTCTGGTCGCCGTTTTCTTCGGCGGCCTTTTTCATTTTCTCCAGCATCTGCTGATCCAGTTCGTTGCGCCGCTGAATGCGCTCCAAATCGGAGGGAGCTTCCACTTCCTTGTCCTGCAACTTGGCACCTGCGTAGTAAGCCAGTTCTTTTTCAATCCAGCGGTCAAAGGATTCCTGATCGGTCCAATAGGTTTCCAGCTTTTCACGCTCATCCCGGAACTCTTCCAAAATCAGGCACAGGGAATCATTCATCTCGGCGGAGTGGTCATTTCCTTTGAATTTCAGGGAGCAGGACCATTCTTCGCTGTGGGGCGGGCGCTGGACATCGATCTCGAACCGGATACCGGCCTTCTTGTTTAATTGGTAAAGAACCGCAATCACATCAGACAGGCTGTCCAGCTGGATTTCGGATTTCTGGTAGCCAATCAGGTCTGCCGGAGATATGTTTAAGATTTTGGCGATGGCATTGATCATCGCTATGGATGGCTCAATTTCACCGCTTTCGTATTTTTGAACTGTGCGCATCGTCTTGTCCAGACGCTGTGCCAGCTCTGTTTGGCTCAAGTGAGCGGCCTTGCGGGCTGCCTTGATTCTCTCGCCAATTTCGGCTGGGTTGCTGTGCATTGTCATCACCTCGTTTGTATTGTAACACGAAGCTGTGCGAATTACAAGGTCGCAATACGAATAATTTTTTCGTATTTAGTGTTGACAAGCTGTCGTGAATGGCTTATAATCAGAATACGAACTAACAGTTCGTATGTTAGCGATAAGGAGGTCATTCACATGGAGAAGAAAGTTTATGTCGAACTGCCGCCCTTCACCGGACGCAATGTCCCCATCACCGAGATTGCAGTCGCCATGCACAAGGATGCCCAGTATGTGCGCATTGGCTTGCAGCAGGGAATCCTGAAATTCGGCTATGCGATCAAGCTGGAGAACTCCAACGAGTACAACTACTACTGCCCCGACAGAAAGGTGTGGGAGGAAATTGGATACTTCCAGCCGGAAACTGCATAAAAAAAGAGCCCTCATCCTGGCAGATGAAAACTCTTGGCGGACAGTACAAACGGCAGCTGCCGTGTGACTATCACTCAGCAAGGATATTATAACACGACAGCTGCCAAATTCAACAATTATTTAAGGAGGAACAGAATTTGACAGCTTTACCAGACAGCATCATACAAAATGGTCTGTTCTGCTGCTGGAAGTACGAGGAACGGAATGGGCGGAAAACGAAGGTGCCATACCAGCCGGAAACCGGCCTGGGAGCGAAAAGCAACGATCCTTCCAGCTTCGTACCTTATAAAACAGCAGTACAGGCCAGCGGATATGATGGCATTGGAATTGGCATTTTCAACGGCATCTGTGCGATTGACCTGGACAACTGCCTTTCGGACAGCGGCTATTACACCCAGACCGCCGCAGAAATTGTGGCCTTAATGCACAGCTATACCGAGTACAGCCCCAGCGGCAACGGTCTGCATATTCTCTTTTCGGCAAAAGGGTTTCAGTATGATACCAAGCGATTCTATATTATGAACCATCAGGCCGGAATAGAGGTTTATGTGGCGGGAGCAACCAACAAATATGTCACCGTGACCGGAAACCGCTATGAGGATTATGAGTATGGTGACCGGACCCAGGAGTTGCAAGCGTTACTGGACAAGTTCATGCGCAGACCAGAGGTAGGTGCAGAAAATGCAATAAATGCAAAAAACTCTGATTTAAGCATGGAGCAGCTTCTGCAACTGGCAAAAAGCAGTAAGAATGGGACAGCGTTCACAGCCCTTTGGAACGGTTCGTTGGAGGGATATTCGTCCCCATCAGAGGCAGATCTGGCGCTGTGCAGTCATCTCGCCTTTTGGACAGGACGGGATGCTGTCAAGATGGACACTATGTTCCGGCAGTCGGGTTTGATGCGGGATAAATGGGACCGGCAGCAATCCGGCACAACGTATGGTGCAATCACCATTCAGAAGGCAATCGAGCATTGCCGGGAAATCTACACTCCAAAAGCGGAGCCGTCAACGGTTTTTCAACCTATTGTTCCGCTGATGCCACAGTGGAGTGATCTGCCTGCATTTCCGGTAGACGCTCTCCCGGATGTGATTCGGAATTATGTGAGTGCGGTAGCTGAACACAGTCAGACTGTCCCGGACATGGCAGCGGTGATCAGCCTGGGTGTGCTGACTACCTGCTTACAAGGAAAATATAGGATAGAGGGAACGCCGGGGTACTGTGAGCCTTTGAGCTTGTACACAGTGGTGATCGCCGCACCGGGGGAGCGAAAGTCCAGCGTCATGCGGGATATGACTACATTCCTTTATGAGTATGAGCAGGAATATAACAAGGCGCACAGCACGGAAATACGGGAAAACCATTCGCAGCGGGAATCTATGGAGCGCCAGATCTCCGGTCTGCAAAAGAAGCTGGAGCGCAAGGAAAGCCGGGAAATGGAGTTGGAGCTGCGGCAACTTCAGGAGCAGCTGGAAGAAACGCCAGAACGAAAGCCGGTTCGCTTCTTTGCAGATGACTGTTCCAGCGAAGCGCTGACCAGTTTGATGGCAGCTAACAATGGGGTGTTCTCCGTGATCTCCACCGAGGGCGGCATCTTTGACATCATGGCAGGACGGTATTCCAACAAATCTAACATTGATGTCTGGCTGAAAGGTCATTGTGGGGATGCCATTTATGTGGATCGAATGACCCGTGAAGCAGAGTGCATCATGCACCCGGCACTGTCAGCTATCCTCTCAATTCAGCCCAGTGTGCTGGACGAAATCATGTCCAATACCACCATGACCGGGCGGGGCTTGATTGCCCGCTTCCTGTATGCGTCCCCGCCGTCCAGAATTGGCAGCCGGGTCTTTCGTACCCAGCCGATTCCTCCCGAAGTAACCGCAGCTTACCGTAGCTTGATTTTTCGCCTGATGGCTCGGCCGATTGGTGGGGATACCCAGACAGTACACCTTTCGGAAAAAGCCTTTGACCTGATGGCCGATTATTTTCAGGAGCATGAGAAGTTTCTGGTTGGTGAGGGACAGGCAATTTCCGATTGGGCAAGCAAATATATCGGTGCCGTACTCCGGATTGCGGGACTGTTGCACTGTGCAGATATGGAAGATGACAAAGCAGAAGTAACAGCTTCTACGATGAGCAAGGCGATTCAGATCGGCAAATACTTTCTGGCTCATTCCACCTACGCCTATTCCATGATGGGGACTGACTTAACCATCCAGAAAGCCAAATTTGTCTTGGCAAAGCTGAAAAAGAAGAACGTATCGGTGATCAAATGTTCTGAGCTTTTTCAGATGTGCCGGGGGAAGTTCTTTAAGAAAACGGAGGAGATTTTTCCGACGCTGGAACTACTGGAGGGGCATGGATACATTCGGCTGGAAGAACCGGAACGCCAGTCTGTGGGCAGACCAGCCGATGTGAAAATCATTGTGAACCCCACAGCATGAAACCGGAATTTTCTGCATTTATTGCATTTCCTGCACAGAGTTATACTCTGGTATCGCACCACCGTCCCCATCGAAAAATCCGCAGATTTGGAGATGGATGGTTCGGGAGAATCCGGTGGATTTTCCCGAACCGTGAGCGGCAGGATTGCTTACAGAAGCAAGGATGCCGGACACACCTGACTTGCTGTGTGGATAGCACACGCAAGTCAGGGAGGCTCCCGCAGGAGCCGCATCCCCCTCGGAGAGCCCACGATACTTTGCAGCCGCAGGATGAAAGTATCATAGTGGGTTATTACACTTCCGCAGGAAGTGCGCCCCGGCCCGCAGGCCGTACAAACGTGAAAGGAGCTCTATGGCGAGAAACGACGGGATTGACCGTACCAGTGCAAGAAACGCAAACCTGACCGCCGCCAAAATTGGTAATGCCCAGCGGCACAATGAACGAGAAAAAGAATCCTATACCAACCCAGATATTATACCAGAACACACATCTGAGAACATCCATTTTAAGAAACCTACCGCCGGATATGCAGAAATGTTTGCTCAGATGGAAAAAGACGGTGTAATCTCCACCCGTGGTCTGAAATCAGACGCCAACCTTTACGGGGAACTGATTTTTGATGTAAACTCCGCCTACTTTTATAACCATGGGGGATATGAGTTTGCCAAGCAATTTTATGAGGATGCTTACAAAGCTGCCATAGAGATCGTTGGCGGCGAACAGTATATTCTCTCCGCTGTTATGCACGCCGATGAGCGTAACCGGGCTATGTCCGAAGCACTGGGGCAGGATGTATTCCATTATCATCTCCATGTGGTCTATGTTCCGGTTGTGGAGAAGCAGATCCTCTGGTCCAAGAGGTGCAAAGACAAATCACTTGTGGGAACCGTCAAGGAAACAATCATGCAGGTGAGCAGTAGCAAAAAATGGCTGTCCAAACCGGCATTGGACGAACAGGGAGTGCCCATTCTCCAGAGGAATGGCAAGCCGGTGCTACGGAAGTCTTACAGCGTCCTCCAGGATGATTTCTTCCAAGCCATACGCAATGCCGGATATACGGATGTGGAGCGTGGAGAACGAGGCAGCTCCGAGGAACACTTGACTGTGACGCAGTTCAAGGTGGAACGGGAACAGGAGCGATTGGAACAACTCACAGCACAAACGCAGCAGAAAGAGCAACATGCAGCTTCTCTGGAAAAGAAGATCGAGAATATTCAAAAACAGCAGATTGCCGTTCAGAAAGTGGAGCAAATAGAACCCCATGCAGTTCCGTTTTCCTCTAAAGTTATGCTGGATCGTTCTGAATATGAAAATCTGGCAGCTGCGGCAAAGAAGTTCTATGTCCAGGAGCGCAAGGAATCCAAGCTGCAAAAGGCTTTGGATGCAGCGTTGAAAATGATAAGTGAGTTGAAAGCAAAGGTCGCCGCACTGACCGCAGAACTGGCAGAGTACAAATCCGTTCGGGGGCAGCTTCGCACCGTAGACTTGGAGAAGGAAAATGGTGAGCTTCGTGGTAAACTCCGCAAATATGAAGATGTAATTTCTCGGCATAATTTGTGGTCGTATTTTTCACAGCATAGAAGAAGCGAGATTGATAGAGGAGAGTCGCGATAATTAACAAACAGGAGGTTGGGTTTTCACCTGGCCTCCTGTTTGTCAAACAAGGCGGAGAAATATCTTATCTACAGCTATAAAACAAAGATGGAGCCAGTCTAAGTTTGTTGATTTATGGAAATGAGCTTGGTAAACGCCATGAGCCGGGAGTTCACGCTGCGAACCTATGTCAATGAAGTTAAGAAGAACTATGACACGGTTCTGATTGACTGTATGCCGTCCCTCGGTATGATTACGATCAATATTGAAGCTGGCGTCATTCCGAAGTTTGCGGCCTGTGCCTCTCAGGGTGTGCCGTGGTTCCAGGAGCGCGGACTGTGGCAGGACAACAGCTATGAGCCGCGCCCTGGCGACATTATCTTTTTCGATTGGGATGATGGCGGCCAGGATGGTTCTTCCGACCATGTTGGTATCGTGGAGAAGGTGGAGAATGGCCGCATCTACACTATCGAGGGTAACTCCGGCGATAGCTGCCGTCAAAACAGTTACCCAGTTAGTTACTATGAAATCTATGGGTACGGAACCCCGGCGTATTAACTGACCAAAAGAAAAAACCAGCCGTTTCTGGTTGGGTACATAAAAGATTCACAAAAAACAAGTTGAAAGACTTCGTTTATCTGGATATAATAATATCATAGATGTTTCAGCGGAATAAGAAAACCGTGGAGGGAACAGTGGATATTATGTCAGTAAAAGAAGCGTCTGAGCGGTGGAATATATCAGAACGCTGGATTCAGAAGCTCTGTGAAGAAGGGCGGATCGAAGGCGTGCAGAGATTTGGCCGGTCCTGGATGATTCCCAAGGAGGCGCAAAAGCCTGCTGATTTAAGAAAAAACAGAAAAGGAAGGAGTGATATTTCCCATGTATAACCCTCAATTGGAAACCTTCCTGTGTGTAGCAGAATGCGGTAGCTTCAACAAAGCTGCGGAGAAATTGTTTATTTCCCCTCCGGCAGTCATCAAACAGATCAATCTGCTGGAGGAAAATCTGGATCTGCAGCTTTTTGTGCGCACCCATCGTGGCCTTCAGCTGACGGAGGCTGGTAAATCTTTGGCACAGGACGCAAAATACATCATCCAATATTGCAAAGATTCGGTGACCAGGGCAAAAAATGTCATGAAAAAGAGCGAAGACATCATCCGTATCGGTACATCATCCATGACACCAGCTCAGGTTTTGGTGGATCTGTGGGCAAAACTGCAGGAAGAGTGTCCAGGAGTCAAATTCCAACTGGTGCCATTCGACAATACACCCGAGAACGCCCGGGAAATTCTGGCCAATTTGGGACAGAACATTGATGTAATAGCGGGTATCTTTGATGAAACAATGTTGAACCTGCGCCGCTGTGCCGGGTTGGAAATTTCAAGGGAACCTATCTGCGCGGCGGTGTCCATTCATCACCGGCTGGCGGGAAAAGACAGGCTCACCGTTCAGGATCTGTATGGCGAAAAATTTATGATGATGCGTCGGGAATGGAGCCACTATGTAGATTTGCTACGAGATGATCTTTGGAAAAACCATCCGAAGATCCAAATTGTGGACTTTGACTTTTACGATGTGAATGCCTTTAACCAGTGCGAAAACAACGATTGTGTGCTGATGGCGGTGTCCAAGTGGCAGTACGTCCATCCGCTTTTGAAAATCCTACCCGTGGATTGGAGTTACACAATTCCCTATGGCCTGCTCCATTCACCAGATCCTTCCCCTGTAGTCAAGCAGTTTCTAAGGGCGGTGCAAAAAGAAACTGGACGGGACAAGTGATAACCAAAAGGTAAATACTACATAACGAAACGAGACTTCTGTGGAAGTCTCGTTTTTTTTATAATGAAATCAGAAAAGGAAGAGAGGCAGGTGACAAAATGAAGGTGCAAGGAATTCTGGTAGCTACGGTTTGTCTGTTGCTGTGCCTCGCAGGATGTGCGGGTCCTGGACAAACAGAGACAACTTCTTCCGGTGAATCTCACTCGGCAGAGAGCACCGCACCTTTGGATGATGCAGATTTTCAGCAGGAATCAGCCGGCTTTGCGCCTACGGATCAAATGACAAAGCTATTTACTGTATCCACCCCCATTCAAGAAGTGATGGATGATCCCATTTTTGGAAGATACGGACGCTTGCTTTTTCCAGTGGAGGATTGGTATATGAGCGGCGATACATTGGGTGAACTGCAACTCACTTGGTACAACAACATCGACCCAAATGAAACCGTAGAGATTGTCAATACCCTGTGGCAGCGAGCCAACGCTGGTGAAACTGTTTTCTACGATATTTATACAGAAGAAGAAAAAGCGGAAGATCCGGATAAAGAGGATACGGGATTGTTTTTCTTCAAAGGCGATCCCGGAGCCAAATTCGCCGTATGTAATGCGGGAGGCGGTTTTGCCTATGTGGGCGCTATGCAGGACAGTTTCCCTCATGCGCTGGAAATTTCCAAACGAGGATATAATGCTTTTGCTCTCATCTATCGCCCTGGAGCCCAAACCGCCTGTGAGGATTTGGCAAGGGCAATCAGTTTTATCTTTGAACACGCAGAAGAACTGGAAGTTGATACGGAAGGATACTCTCTCTGGGGCGGTTCAGCCGGAGCCCGTATGGCAGCGTGGCTTGGTTCCTATGGCCCGGCAGCATTTGGAGGGGATGATCTTCCACAGCCGAGCGCAGTAATTATGCAGTACACGGGCCACAGTGATTATACGGAAAACGATCCACCAACTTTCGCCTGTGTGGGAGAAAGCGATGGCATTGCAAACTGGCGCACCATGCAGCGGCGTATAGAAGCGCTGGATGCCTTGGGGATTCCAACCGAATTTCACCACTATCCCGGCCTGCCCCACGGATTTGGGTTGGGCACCGGCACGGTAGCAGAAGGATGGTTGGATGAAGCGGCCCAATTTTGGGAAGCACAAATGTGAGCATCCTGTTGATTGAACATAAAACATTTTACAGAAAGGAAACATCATTATGAACAACTTTATTTTCCAAAACAGCACGAAGGTCTATTTCGGCAAGGGTTGTGTGAAAGAGTATCTGGCCTGCCTGACCAAAAATGCGCAGACTATCCTGCTGGCCTATGGCGGCGGCAGCATCAAGCGCAATGGTGTCTATGATGAAATCGCAGGCATTCTGAAGGAGGCCGGCAAAAACATTGTAGAGTTTTCCGGCATCATGTCCAACCCCACCTATGCCAAGGTACAGGAGGGTGCAAAACTGGCAAGGGAAAGTGGGGCTGATATGATTCTGGCCGTAGGCGGAGGCAGCACCATGGACTGCTGCAAAGCTGTCTCTCTGGCTGCCCGGTATGGAGGGGACATCTGGGAGGATTTCTGGGCTCACCCCGGCGTCATCGACTTTGATCCGCTGCCTCTGGGTGTAGTCGTTACTGTGGCTGGTACTGGCAGCGAGTGCAACGGCGGCGCGGTAATCACCAATGAAGAGAGAAAGATAAAAACAGGGCGGGATTATCCGGCTCTCAATCCCCGATTTGCTCTGATGGACCCCACCCATACCTTTTCTGTACCCAAAAAACAGATGGCATCTGGTAGCTTTGACATCCTCAGCCACATCATGGAGACCTATTTCAGCCAGCCCAATGAGGACAATGTTTCCGATGACATCATGGAGGCACTGATGCGTAGTGTGATCCGAAATCTGCGTGTTGCCATGGACAACCCGGAGGATTATACGGCTCGGTCCAATCTGATGTGGGATTCCACCATGGCGGAAAACCGACTCATCAAGATGGGAAAAAAGTGCGACTTTGAATGTCACAACATGGAGCACCAGCTGGGCGCTTATACCAACTGCAACCACGGCTGTGGTCTGGCGGTGATCCATCCGGTGTATTACCGTCATGTGTATAAGGAAGGCTTAAGCAAGTTTGTCCGTTTTGCCGAAAATGTATGGGGAATTGAGCGGGATGGAAAATCCGATGAAGCGTTGGCTCTGGACGGTATCGATGCCCTTTCCAGCTTCATTCAAGAGATTGGCTTGCCAACTACCCTCAAGGAGCTGGGCGCACAAAAGGAGCAACTAAAAGAAATCGCTGATTCCTGTGGTATTTCTCAGGGCAGCTATAAGCCTATGACCCATGAAGAGATTCTGGAAATTTTCCATGAATGCTATGAATAAGAGCCCCGATTAATACAGGAAAGGAATGATCATTATGAAAAAACTGACTGCAATTTTCTTGTGCTTTGCAATGGCGTTGAGCCTCGCTGCCTGTGGAAACAGTTCGTCCAATGAAACCAGCGCCCCGGAAACATCTGACTCCGCTGCTTCCAGCGAAACGCAGGAACCCAGCGCAGCGCCGGAATCCGCAGAACCCGCAGAGTCCACAGAAGAACCTTCCTCTCAGCCGGAAACGGAAGGCGAGGAAGGAGGAACCCTGGTCGCCTATTTCACTATGCCGGAAGATGTAGAGGATAACTAACAACACGGGTTGCCTCATGACTATCCGTATAGCAGTGGGTTCTTCCGCTTTCGGGGAGAGCCTGCTCTTTTCTGAAAATCTCAAGGAAATATACCGGAATCCGAAGAAGTTAAAACCTTTGACTTATCACTCCATAACCAATGGAGACTTCTGTTTTTTTTCGCAATGGATTACAATAGAATCACAAAGGAGAGAAAGATGATGCAGATGAGAACACTGGGCACTGATTTGAACGTATCTGCTGTAGGCCTGGGGTGCATGGGCTTTTCTCATGCCTACGGTGCGCCTACGGAGGAAGCAGAGGCTGTCCGTCTAATCCGTCGCGCCTTTGATTTGGGCTATACTTTTTTTGATACCGCTGAGGTGTACGGTACCGCCGCCGACCCCCATGTAAATGAAACGCTGGTGGGCAAGGCACTGGCAGATGTAAAGAATCATACGGTAATCGCCACGAAATTTGGCCTGCGGTTTGACCAGGAGAGCGGAAAGGTTCCATTACCTTTGGTGGCGGATTCCCGCCCGGAGACCATCCGCAAATCTGTGGAAGGATCTTTGAAACGGCTCGGAACCGATCACATTGACCTGTATTTCCAGCACCGGATTGATCCGGGTGTAGAGCCGGAAACGGTGGCGGAGGTGATGGACGATCTGATCCGGGAAGGGAAAATCACCCACTGGGGCATCTCGGAGGCAAATGAAGACTACCTGCGGAGGGCTCATGCCGTGTGCCCGGTGACGGCGGTACAGAACCGATACTCTATGATGGCACGGCATTATGAACCGCTATTCCCCATTTTGGAAGAATTGGACGTGGGCCTGGTGGCTTTTTCCCCTATGGCCAATGGTTTCCTCACCGGGCAATATGGTAAGGGGCAGCGCTTTGATGCCGCCACCGATTACCGTGCTGCTATGCCTCAGTTCACTGATAAAGCTGTGGACCAAAATGCCGCACTTTTGAAACTGCTCGCAGATATGGCTACGGAAAAAGGAGCAACCTCGGCCCAGATCTCCATGGCCTGGATGTTGTGTAAGCACCCGTGGATTGTACCCATCCCTGGCACTCGCAAGGAAGATCGCATGAAAGAAAATGCTGAGGCCGCATCTATTTTTCTGATGCCCAGTGAGGTGCGCGCTCTGGACGATGCCCTGGATCATATGGATATGTCTGCGGTGTTCGGTGGAACGCCTTTAAAATAAACGGAAGGAGTATGCTCATGAACGAAACACTACTTGATATATCTCGGCAGT
>OBDM01000701.1_pt1 | contig 11934 bp, 9 predicted proteins | sample 1518281 | NCBI WGS metagenome assembly OBDM01 (sample SAMN01760942, study PRJEB22395) | human gut metagenome | reverse complement strand
CGCGAAAGGGTCAAGGGAGGAACTCCCTTGCGGGGTCAAGGGGCAGCGCCCCTTGTGGGGTTTGGGGCAACGCCCCAACTGTTCCTCGTCCGACCAATTCCAAGGAAGCCGCCAACAAAAGCGCAGGCAGCGAAGCGTCCCTGCCAGTAACTTTGCGCTCCCGCAGGAGCGCCCCCAAGCGGCTCTGCCCACTACTTGCACATTGTCGCGCCAAATGGGCGCGACCACATAGCCGCTCCACCACACCTCGCCCTTGCTTCCCCCCCTCCAAACGGATACCCAACCCCAAAAGATACAAGAAAACCAGCGGCACAAAACCGCTGGCTTTTTCAATCTCCAGAAATATTCACTTCTTCAGCTCCGCCAGATGAATCCGCAGGAACATCAGCACGTTCGCCACAAACTCGCACGTTGTGGGGCGCGGTTCATGCGGCGCGGGATTCCGCCCCGACAGGGCGCAGTAAAGCGGAATGTTCTGCTCCTGCCACGATTGGTTGATGGCCGTGCGAATCGCGCGTTCTACCGCCAGCGGCGACGTGCTGTACCGCCGCGCAACGGTCGGGTAGACTTCCATCGTCATGCAGCGCGTCTCAATGGGCTGACACAGGAGATACAGAATCGCATCCACCAGATAGTAGAAGCCGGACAGACGCGCAGGCACGCCGAGAGACGACAGCAGACTGGAAATCTCCCACTGCGTCGGGATTTGCGATTTCGGCAGGGGCAGCTGAGGCGGCTTCGGGCGGGCGGATGCAGTGGACGACGACACGGAAGGCATGGGCTGTGCGGGCTGAACGGCTTGCGCTGTCTGTGCGCCCTGCACCGCTCCGCCAAGCGGGATGAGCGGAATTGCCTGCTGTATGGGGAACCCGTCCACCTCCGACGTCATCAGGCAGTACACCGGCGCGAAGTTCGGGCTTGCGGCGGGTACAGCGCGGACGCTCACAACTCGGCAGGATGAGAAATTGACGGTTTCTGGCGCAGGGCGTTTCGCATCATCCACGGGGAAGAACCTCCTTCAAAGTTGACAGCAAAAAATAGAAATGAGAATTCGACAAAACAAACACAAGGAGAGACGGAACTTTCAAATTGCTACTGCCTGACGTCCGACTGCACAATAAGAAGTATTCACACTTCTATTGTATCACGGATACGAGAAAAAGAAAAGTGATGAATGTAAAAAATAGGCTGTTTTCGGCTGGAAAATGCAAAAAAAACAGTTGAAGTACAGGTGTGTACAATTTGAATACAATTTGCGGAAGAGGTTACTTTGAACGTTGCGGAACATGAAGAAAAGGTTACATGGCTGTGTTTAGGGCAGACGAGGGTGTAAATAGCGCGGCTTAGGGGGCGCGTCTGCGGACGTGCGAAGTTCCCCTTTTGACCCCTCTGCGCGATGGAGACGGCTTCTTCTCCATCCCTTTTCCGCGTGTTTAGCCCCTTTGTGCCGCGCCTATTCTTTTTCTGTTTCTTCCCCTATCCAATACCACTGATACACCTGCAAGACCTTTGCGCCTTCCAAGTCCTTCGCATACGGGCAGCGCATCACCCGCTGGCGATTCTGCGCAAACGACAATTCATACGTCCGCACCGTATCCCCCTGAAATCCGCGCGGCGACGGATCAACCGCCACAAACCGCTTCCGCTCCGCATTATACCCCACAATCAGCAGCGCATGGCCCACACCGTTCGTCCGCTTCATATATATATATAGCGGCGAATATCGCTCATCGTTGAGATACTGCGCCATCATTTCATCAAATGTCGCTTCGGTCAATCCACGCCGCGCCAAACCATCCACCAGCGCCGTGATTTCGTCGTACGGCTCATTCAGCGTGCGCCGCTGGGCAAGGACGCTCATATCCACCGGGGTCATATCCACGCCAAGGTAGGACAGCGCCATCGAGTACACCGCACGCGTGCACATGGTGCCGATGTAGTAGGCGTAAGGCGCGCCGTAGCGGTTCTCCTTCGCAGTCAGATCAAATTCGCCTTTTTCCTCGCCCGAACGCCAGTAATCAGCGCAGAACATGTCGTCGCGCCGCGTCTGGACAATCAGGCGGACTTGCCCGCTCACAACATTCAAGCGTTCGCCGGTATCAGACTGGATGAGCAGCGCGCTTGCCTCTTCAGCGGACTGCGCCTCGCGGATGGAGGCGGGCAGCATTTCCTCCGCCCATGCCGCGCCGATAAGCGCCCAAATCAGCGCCAGTATCAGCAGGCCGCGGATTCCATGTTTCTTCAAGCCGCTCCCCCCTTTCCGGCAGATTAACTTGTTCCATTATATCGCGTTTTTCGATGAATTTCAACATATTTCCGGGAATGTTGCATTTTCGCGCAGCAGGAAGCGGGTGCGCTCCGCTGATGGCAGGCACACCCGCCTCGTCATTTTTTCAAATGGTGATTCGCTTCGGAATCGGATTCGCGCTGACGGCATCCGCATTGCGCGGCAGAAATCAGCGTTTCCCCAGCATCTTCTTGAGGAACTGCCCCGTGTACGACTTTTCGCACGCGGCGACTTCCTCCGGCGTGCCTTCGCAGACGATTTCGCCGCCTTTGTCGCCGCCTTCCGGGCCGAGGTCAATCAGGTAGTCCGCCACCTTGATGACATCCAGATTGTGTTCGATCACCAGCACGCTGTTGCCCGTTTCGGTCAGGCGCTGCAAAACGCCGATGAGCTTGTCCACGTCTGCCATGTGCAGCCCGGTCGTCGGCTCGTCCAAGACATAAAGCGTCTTGCCTGTCGCGCGGCGGCTGAGCTCCGTCGCCAGCTTCACGCGCTGCGCCTCGCCGCCGGAAAGGGTCGTCGATGCCTGCCCCAGCTTCATGTATCCCAAGCCGACGTCGTAGAGCGTTTCGAGCTTGCGGCGGATGCTCTCGTGATTCTCGAAGAAGGTGATGGCTTCCTCGATGTTCATGTCCAGCACGTCGGAGATATTCTTGCCCTTGTAGGTCACTTCCAGCGTCTCGCGGTTGTAGCGTTTGCCCTTGCACACGTCGCACGGCACGAAAATATCCGGCAGGAAGTGCATTTCGATTTTCAGCATCCCGTCGCCGCAGCAGTTTTCGCACCGCCCGCCCTTGACGTTGAAGGAGAAGCGGTTTTCCTTGTAGCCGCGCGCCTTCGCTTCGGGGGAGGCGGCAAAGATCTTGCGAATCTGGTCAAACAGCCCGGTGTACGTCGCCGGATTCGACCGGGGCGTGCGCCCGATGGGGCTTTGGTCAATGCAGATGATTTTGTCCAGCTGCTCCACGCCCTCCATGCTGCCAAACGCGCCGGGACGGGTTTTCGCGCGGTTCAGCACCTTCGCCAAGTGCTTGTAGAGGATTTCGTTCACCAAGCTGGATTTGCCCGACCCCGACACGCCCGTCACGCAGCAAAGGCAGCCAAGCGGCACTTTCACGTCAATGTTCTTGAGATTATGCTCCTTCGCGCCGCGGATGGTCAGGAAGCCCTTCGGCTGACGGCGCACGTCGGGAATCTCGATGCGCTTCTTGCCCGACAGGTACTGCCCGGTGATGCTGTTCGGATTGCGCTTGATATCCTCCACCGTGCCTTCCGCGACGATGTTGCCGCCATGAATGCCCGCGCCCGGCCCGACGTCCACAATCCAGTCCGCCGCGTACATCGTGTCCTCGTCATGCTCGACGACAATCAGCGTGTTGCCCAAGTCGCGCATTTTTTTCAAGGTGTTAATGAGCTTCATGTTGTCGCGCTGATGCAGGCCAATCGACGGTTCATCCAGAATATACAGCACGCCCATGAGCGCTGAGCCAATCTGCGTCGCCAGCCGGATTCGCTGCGCCTCGCCGCCGGACAGCGACCCTGCCGCGCGCGCCAATGTCAGGTACCCCAGCCCGACGTCCTCCAGAAAGCCCATGCGCGCGTTAATTTCCTTCAAAATCTGCGCGGCAATCATGCTTTCCTTCTCCGTCAGTTCCAGCGACTGAAAGAACGCCCGCGCATCCGTGATGGACAGGCTGGACACCTCATACAAATTCTTGCCGCCGACCGTGACCGCCAGCGCTTCCGGCTTCAATCGCTTGCCGTGGCAGACGGGGCAGGGTTCTTCCGCCATGTATTCTTCATAGGCGGCTTTCATGGCTTCACTGCCTGTTTCCTCATAGCGGCGCTCCAAGGACGGAATCACGCCCTCGAACGTCGTGGAATACGTCCCCCTGCCGCTGGGCGTGTCATAGGTCATGGTCAGTTTCTCGCTGCCCGTGCCGTAGAGCAGGGCATGGATGCCCGCTTCGGGAATCTCCTGAATCGGCGTATCCATCGTGAAGCCGTACTTGTCACATAAGGCTTGGAAGTACTGCGCCGTCACGCCGTCGCCATCCGCCGAGCCGAAGCCCATCGCGTTCAGCCCGCCCTGCCGCAGGGACAGCGACTTATCCGGGAACAGAATATCTGTACTTACCACCATGCGGTAGCCCAGCCCGCTGCACGCCGGGCACGCGCCATAGGGGCTGTTGAAGGAGAACATGCGCGGGCTGAGCTCCTCGATGGAGATGCCGCAGTCCGGGCAGGCGTAATTCATGGAGAAGAGCAGTTCGCCCTTGTCCATCATGTCCATGATGATCAAGCCGCCGGAGCGCTTCGTCGCCGTCTCGATGGAATCCGCCAGACGGCTCTGGAACTCCTTGCCGGGGCGGACAATCAGGCGGTCAACGACGATTTCAATCGAGTGCTTCTTCTTTTTGTCCAGCGCCGGCACTTCTTCCAGCCGATACAGCTCGCCGTCCACCCGCACGCGCGCGAAACCGCTCTTGCGCGCCTCCTCGAACACTTTGACATGCTCGCCCTTTTTGCCGCGGATGACGGGCGACAGCACCATCAGCTTCGTGCCTTCGGGGTAGGCGACAATCGCATCCACCATCTGGTCAACGGTCTGCTGGCGGATTTCCTTGCCGCACTTCGGGCAATGCGGATGCCCCACGCGCGCATAAAGCAGGCGCAGATAATCGTGGATTTCCGTCACCGTGCCGACGGTCGAGCGCGGATTGCGGCTGGTGGTTTTCTGGTCAATGGAGATGGCGGGGGACAGGCCGTCAATCTGGTCAACATCGGGCTTCTCCATCTGCCCCAGAAACTGCCGCGCATAGCTGGACAGGCTTTCCACATAGCGCCGCTGTCCCTCGGCATAAATGGTATCGAACGCCAGCGAGCTTTTGCCCGACCCGGACAGCCCCGTAAACACAACGAGCTTGTCGCGCGGGACGGTCAGGCTGACATTGCGCAGGTTATGCTCCCTTGCGCCGCGAATGATGATTTGGTCGTTCATCGTTGCAATCCTCCTTGGCTTAGGAACACAGTATAGCACATTTTGTCCGGCACATGCAAGGCGAACACGAACAAATATTTTCTTATTGGGACGTGCAGGGGCAATTTTCGTGCAATCACATTGACAGATGAAGGTTTCTTGTGTATGATAATGGCATGGAGGAGGTTGTTTTGATGGAAAAGAAATGGTTTGCGGCGTTGCTGATGGTCGCTGTGTTGGTGTGTGCCTGCTGGACGGGGGCTGTCGCGGAGGATGAGGAGCGGGAGACGTTCACGGTTGGGGACTATGAGTATGCACTACTGGATGATGGAACGGTGGAGATTACGGGGTATAGCGGTGACGCACAAACTTTCACAATTAAAGATATGCTCGACGGAAAGAAGGTTACAGCAATTGGTGACAATGCGTTCTCCTTCCACTTCTTTCTAACGGGTGTCATCATTCCAAGTTCTGTCACATCTATTGGTAACATGGCGTTCTCTTCTTGTGGTTCCCTGAAACGTGTCACCATCCCCAATTCTGTTACAACTATTGGTGACGCTGCGTTCTACAGCTGCATATCTCTGACCAGTATCACTATCCCCGATTCCGTTATCAGCATTGGTGATTGCGCGTTCGCGTCCTGCTCATCTCTGACCAGCGTTGCCCTTCCTGATTCTGTTATCAGCATTAGTGACAGCGCGTTCGACTCCTGCTCGTCCCTGACCAGTATCACTATTCCCGATTCCGTTACCACCATTGGTGACAGTGCGTTCGACTCCTGCTCGTCCCTGACCAATGTCACTATCCCCAATTCAGTTGCACAGATTGGTGTGAATCCTTTTAAAGGATGTTCCGCACTGAAGACAATTTCCGTCTCTCCTGATCATCCGCATTTTGCCACCATTGATGGCGTTCTGTTCAGCAAAGGCAATAAGACCTTGATTTCTTATCCGACTGGAATCAAATCTGCAACTTATACAATTCCGCAGGAAATTACCGCCATAGGTGACAGCGCGTTCTATGGATGTACGTCCTTGACTTGTGTCACCATCCCCGATTCCGTTACTGCCATTGGTGTATTTGCGTTCTGTTCCTGCAAATCCTTGACCAATGTCACCATTCCCGATTCTGTTACCGCCATTGGCGACCTTGCGTTCTATCTCTGCGAATCCCTGACCTCCGTCTCCATCCCCGATTCCGTTACCGCCATTGGCAACCGCGCGTTCTACTACTGCGACTCCCTGACCTCCGTCTCCATCCCCAATTCCGTTACCTCCATTGGCGACTACGCGTTCGGTGACTGTTCCAACCTCACCCTCACCGTCCCTCGCAACTCCTACGCCTTAGAATACGCCAAAACCAACAACATCCCCTACACCTACCCCGACGCCAACGACTGGCTGAACAACTAACCCGCGACAAAATTTCTTTCCGCCTTGCTCCGCGCACCCGCCGGGGCAAGGCGCTTTTTCTTTCCCCTTGCAGTCCTCCCGCGAAAGTGGTATGATAGAAGGCAGAACGCAAGGAGGCGGCGAAGATGGAGCGCATCCGCAAAATTCCTGACGACAGCGACCGCGTATCCCCCGATGAGGACGACGAGGACATGTCGCCCTATGAACCGACGTACCGCGACGGCAGCGCGAAAAACGAATGCTGGCGCGACGACGACGGCTGATTATCCCCCGAAAGGAGAAGACCCCCATGCTGACCATTGATTTTCTGACGGACTATGTGTGTCCGTTCTGCCTTGTCACGAAAGAAAACCTCCGCGCGGCGCTGAAAACGCTGCATCAAGAGGCGGAAATCATCGAGCATCCGTATGCGCTGACCCCCGAAGGCAGCGAACCGACCGACATCTGCGACGAGGAGCATCGGGCGTATTTCGCGCGGCTGAAAGAACCCGCGGAGACGGTCGGGCTGAACATGCAGCTTCCGCCGGAAATCCGCCCGCGCCCGATGACGTATCTCGCGTTTGAAGGGGCGGTGCTGGCGGAAAAATCGGGCAAGCACGAAGCGTGGAGCGACCGAGTTTACCGCGCGTATTGGGTCGAGGGGCGCGACATCGGGCAAATTGACGTGCTGTGCGTGCTGGCGGCGGACATCGGACTGAATGCGGACGAAATGCGTCAGGCGCTGGAAAACCGCGCCTACGCGGACGACGTGAAAGCCGCCATCCAGCACACGCTGGACACCTATCATCCGCGCGGCGTGCCGATTCTCTTCGTCAACGGGCAGCGCATCCGCTTGCGGGCGTACACGCTGCCGGAAATGACGGACGTGCTGCGCGGCGTGATTCCGGTGGAAGAAAATCAGGAGGAAACGGGCTGCTCCGCGGACGGATGCCGCCTGAATTGGTAAGCAATGCAAGCATTAACACATCGGGTGCAGTATTATGAAACCGACCGCATGGGCGTGACGCACCACTCGAATTATATCCGCTTCATGGAGGAAGCGCGCGTGGCGTATCTGGAGCAGCTCGGCTTCCCGTATGCGGAACTGGAGCGCCGCGGGGTGATTTCGCCCGTGACGGCGGTGAACTGCAAGTATCTGGCGACAACGACATTCGACGACCGCATCACGGTGGATGTGCGCGTGGAGGCGTTCAACGGCGTCGTGCTGACGATTGGCTACGACATGACGAAGCAGGACGGAACGCGTGTGTTCACCGGCACGTCCGAACATTGCTTCCTGAATCCCGAAGGGCATTTCATTCGGCTGCGGCGCGATCAGAAGGAGTTTTACGAGATGCTGATGCGCGAGCTGAACGTCCATCATCCAGCAGAAGGAGAAACATCGCATGAATAACCAGACGACAATTGGCATTCTTGGCTCCGGCACATGGGGCATTGCGCTGGCACGGCTGCTGCACCGCAACGGGCACGATGTAACCGTGTGGTCAAAATTCCCGAAAGAAATCGAAAATCTGTCTGCTACGCGCACGCATCCCGCGCTGCCGGGGCTGGTCATCCCCGAAACGGTGCATTTCACCTGCGATTTGCAGACAGTGGCGAGCGGCAAGGATATTCTGCTTTTCGCCGTGCCGTCTATCGCCATTCGGCAGACAGCGGAAAGCGCGCGCCCGTTCATCCCGGACGGACAGATTATCGTGGATGTTGCCAAGGGCATTGAGCCGGACACACTCATGACCATGACCGAGGTCATCCGCGACGAATTGAGCAAGGACGGTCAGCATGACCATGTGAAGCTTGTCGCGCTGTCCGGCCCGACCCATGCGGAGGAAGTCGCGCTTGACATGCCGACTTCCATCGTATCCGCCTGCACAGACATGCAGGTGGCGGAAACGGTGCAGGACGTGTTCATGAACACCTGTATGCGCACCTATACGAACACGGATGTGCTTGGTGTGGAGCTGTGCGGCGCGATGAAGAACATCGAGGCGCTGGCCGTCGGCATTTCCAGCGGGCTGGGCAACGGCGACAACGCCCGCGCTGCCCTCATCACGCGCGGCATTGCCGAAATCAGCCGTCTGGGGCTGAAAATGGGCTGCGCGGAGTACACGTTCGGCGGACTGGCGGGCATCGGCGACCTCATCGTGACGGCGACGTCCATGCACAGCCGCAACAACCGCTGCGGCATCCTCATCGGACAGGGTGTTCCGCCGCAGGAAGCCGTTCGGCAGGTCGGCACGGTGGAGGGCATCAACGCGCTGCCCGCCGCCATGCAGCTGATGGAGCGCTATCAGGTGGAAATGCCGATTGCCAAGGCGGTGAACGCAGTCGTGAAGGGCGAAATCAGCGCGAAGGACATGGCGCTGGCGCTCATGACGCGCGACAAGACGAGCGAAGTGCGTCAGAGCGAATTGGCGGTGCGCTTCGAGAGCGCCCTCATGCGCCACATTTCCGGCGGCATCATGCGCCGCGTGATGGTCATCGGGGAATTTGCGGACTTGTCGCACGAGGCGATTGCGTTCCTGACCCGCGCGAAGGACGAGGGCGGACACCTGACGGTCGCGCTGACCGGATGTGCGCAGGATATGCGGAAAAGTTCGCTGCTGGCGCTGCGGTGCGTTGACCGCGTGTTGGAATTGGAGACGGAGAAGCTGACGCTGCCGGAGCTGATGCGCCTGTACCGCATTGAGGTGCTGGTGCTGGCGAAGGAGCAGGACGTGCCGGAGATGCTTCCGCCGACGGTGAAGGTGAAGTACCTCTAAGCCGCGGGTTCACCCCAATAAGCACGCGGACATTGTATGCAAATGCGCTCAACTGAATCGCGCGAAAGGGTCAAGGGAGGAACTCCCTTGCGTTTCCCCAATAAACACGCGGGCATTGTATGCAGTTGTCACCAACTGAATCGCGCGAAAGGGAGTCCAGAGGGTCGAAGACCCTTTGGCGGAGTCAAGGGGCAGCGCCCCTTGACTCCCCCCAATAAACACGCGGAACCAGTATGAGAGTGTCACCAACTCAATCGCGAAAAGGGTGTCGAGAGGGTCGAAGACCCTTCGCGGGTGCAGGGCAGAGCCCTGCCGGAGTCCAGAGGCAGAGCCTCTGGCGCCTCCCCACGTCCTCCCATAAGAAAGGAAAAAAACGGATGCAAGCACAGGAAACCCTGCGGAAGTACTTTGGGCATGAGGCGTTCCGACCGGGGCAGGAGGTCATGGTGAATGCGCTGACGCACCACCGGGACGCACTGGGCGTCATGCCAACGGGCGCAGGAAAATCCATGTGCTATCAAGTGCCGGCGCTGATGATGCCGGGGGTCGCGATTGTTATTTCGCCGCTGATTTCGCTGATGGCGGATCAGGTGGCTGCGCTCAAAAGCGCAGGCATTCCAGCGGCGTACCTCAACAGCTCACTCACCCCGCGCCAGATGGAACTCGCCATGCAGCGCGCGCGGCAGGGCGCGTACAAAATCATCTACGTCGCCCCGGAGCGCCTCGAAACGCCCTCGTTTCAGGCAATGGCGCAATCCATGCCGATTTCTCTGCTTGCCGTGGATGAGGCGCACTGCGTCTCCCAGTGGGGGCAGGATTTTCGCCCGGTGTATCTGCGCATCGCGGATTTCGTCGATTCGCTGCCCACCCGCCCGGTCATGGGCGCATTCACCGCGACCGCAACCGAGCGCGTCCGGCAAGATATCATCCGCCTATTGCGCCTGCAAAACCCGGAGACGGTCACGACCGGCTTCGACCGCCCGAACCTCTACTTCGAGGTCATCCGCCCAAAGAACCGTGATGCTGCCCTCATGGATATTCTCCGCCGGAAACGCGGCGAAAGCGGCATCGTTTACTGTGCAACGCGCAAGGCGGTCGAGCAGGTCTGCGATAATCTGATTCGCGCAGGCATCGACGCGACGCGCTATCACGCGGGACTAAGCGACGAGGAGCGCAAGGAGAATCAGGAGAAATTTCAGTACGACACCTGCCCGGTGATGGTTGCGACGAACGCGTTCGGCATGGGCATCGACAAATCCAACGTGCGGTTTGTCATTCACTACCAAATGCCGCGCTCGATGGAGGCGTACTATCAGGAGGCGGGGCGCGCCGGACGCGACGGCGAGGCGGCGGAGTGCATCCTGCTGTACAACGGGTCGGACATTTTCACCGCGAAGTGGATGATTGAGCACACAGAGCCAAACGAGAACATGACGGCGGCGGAGCAGTCGGCAGTGCGCTATCAGGACATGAACCGCCTGAACCGAATGGTGGATTACTGCACGAAGCCCGGCTGCCTGCGGGCGTTTATCCTGCGGTACTTCGGGGAGAATACCGCGCAGGATTGCGGGCATTGCAGCGCCTGCTGCGGCGCGCGCTACGGCGAGGCGGAGGAAATCGCCCGTCAGCGGCGGCGAGGAGCGGACGGCGCACATCTGGGGCAGCAGGCGACGGCGGAGAAGGTCGGCAGCATCGGGAAAATCGAAGCCCCAACAGGCGGCGATTTGTTCGAGCAGCTGCGGCAGGTGCGGATGGCGCTGGCAAAGCTGCACCACGTCCCGCCCTACATCATCTGCAACGACGCGACGCTGACAGAGATGGCGCGGCGCAAGCCGGAAACGCTCGAAGGAATGCGGAGCGTCAGCGGCATGGGGGAAATCAAAACCGCGCGCTACGGCGAAGCCTTCCTTCAGGTGATTCGCCCGTATGTGGCGCAGGAGCGGAAGATGAAGGCGAATGTGAAGCTGCTGGCAGAGCGTGCGCAGTCCGCCGCGTTCCGCAACCCGGTGCGCACCGCCCCCAAGCCGATGCCGCCCAAGCCCGTCTACACGCCCCCGCCCGCGCCGGTCATCCCGGATATCGACTGGGACAACCTTAGCGACCCGGAGGTACTGTCTGACGCATACCTATCGGGTTTAACGATTCGCGAAATGTCGCAGAAATCCGGTCTATCCGAAAGCTGGCTTCGCGAAAAACTGCGGAGCATGGACTTGATATTCTGATGGGGAACGCCAGAGGTTCTGCCTCTGGACTCCGCAAGGGGCTTTGCCCCTTGACCCCACAAGGGAGCTCCTCCCTTGACCCTTTTGCGCGATTGAGTTGAGCACATTGGCATACTATGCCCGCGTGTTTATCCACGAGGTATACATTTCCACTGACAGCCGCATAAAGAAAGCCCACTGGGAGTTTCAAACCTCCACAGTGGGTTCTTTCATAATTTATACTATTTCCAGATAAGAATGCGCCAAGATGCGCCGCGAATTTTTCATTCTG
>OBDM01000694.1_pt1 | contig 12016 bp, 10 predicted proteins | sample 1518281 | NCBI WGS metagenome assembly OBDM01 (sample SAMN01760942, study PRJEB22395) | human gut metagenome | reverse complement strand
GTTGGGGCGTTGCCCCAAACCCCACAAGGGACGCTGTCCCTTGACCCTGCAAGGGAGGAAGAAAATGGGACGAAGTCCCTCCCTTGACCCTTTTTTGGCTGCCCGGCTTGAGTGCTTTTCCCTTACTTGTCTATTCCCTGCGCTTTCAGGCGCTCTTGGCGCTGGTTTAACATACGCGCCCTCTGCCCCATCGCTTCCACCTGCTCCATGAACGCTTTCACTTCTTCCTCACTCATGCCCTCAAACAGCGCATCCGCCAGGTCATCCGCCATCCGCCGTATCGCCGTGCGGTACTGCATCGCTTTCTCCGTCAGATATACCCGCCGAATCCGTCGGTCGAACGTATCCACTTCCCGCCGCACAAGCCCTTTCTTCTCCAAGCCTTGCAGGCTGCGGGTCGTCGCGGCGCGGGCGCGATCCACCGTGTACGCCTCCGCCATCTCGTCCTGCGTGCGCCCGTCCTGCTCGTACAGCAGCGCCAGATACAGCACGTCCGACGAGGTCAGCTTCTCGTCCAGCAATTCCCGGTTCAGAAACAGGTTCATCTGCCGAAACAGCACAATCACGGATTTATCCACGCGCATGGATTGTTCCTCCTCTTCGTTGTCACAACCCATTGTAGCGCATTTTTATTGACGTGTCAACAATATAAAAGGAATTTCCATCATTTTTTCTTGTTCCACAGCGCAAATCCGGCGGCACACAGCGCCAGCACGAAGCAGCCGCTGCTGTATATGGACAAGCCAAACACCTGCGGGCCGTTTCCTGCAACCGCGCCGCCGAAGATGAGCAGCCCCAGCGACAGCAGCATCAGGCATAGCTTGCGCACCATGGCAATAACGAGCTTGCGGACGTCCTCGCCCGCGTGATGCTCAACGCCGAGATTCGCTTCGCCCTTCAAGCCTGTGCGCAGGATATCCGCCAGCAGCGCGGGGATTTCCAGCGACTTCCGGCTGCTCTCATAGATGGCGCGGGCATCCTGCGTCAGGAGCGCACGCCAGTCCACGTTGTCAAACATCTGGTCGCCGATGCGCGCAGTGATGACGTTCATGATGTTCAGTTCGGGGCTGAGGTCAGCGACGACGCCCTCAATTGTCGCCAGACCGCGCGCAAGCATCGTCAGGCTGCTGGGCATGGCGATGCCGTTCGTCTTCATGACGCTGGTCATGTCCTCGAACACTTCCGCCAAGTCCATCGTGCCCAAATCCGCCGAGCCGTACTTATCCAGCATGGCCTCAATGTCGCGGTAGAGCTGCTTTTTGTCCGCCGTGCCGTGGAATTCGCCCAGCCCCAGCACCGCGTCGCGCACAAGGGCGATATCGCCGCGCGCCACGCCGACAATCGCGTTGCCGATGAGCTTGCGTTCCTTCTCGTTCAGGCTGCCCATCATGCCCATGTCGAGCCAGACGATTTTGCCGTCGCGGATGCGGATGTTGCCCGGATGCGGGTCAGCGTGGAAGAAGCCGTCCTCCATAATCTGCCGGACGTAGTTGTCCGCCAGCTTTGCGCCGATTTCCGCGAGGTCGTAGCCCGCTTCCACCAGCTTGTCGTGTTCGTCGATGCCCATGCCGTCGATGCGCTCCATCACCAGCACGTTCGTTGTGGTGTACGCGCGGTAGAGAATCGGCGACGTGACGAACACGACGTCCTGATTCAGCGCGTGGAAGCGCTCCAGATTCGCCGCTTCGGTCTGGAAGTTCATTTCTTCCTGCGCAACAACCCACATTTCGTCCAGCACCTGATTGAAGTCCACCAGACTGCCGGCGGGGGTGTACTTCAGCACCTTGCACGCCTGTTTGAGCAGGATAATGTCGCGGCTCATGACCTCGTGGATGCCCTCGCGCTGCACCTTGACGACGACACTCTCCCCGCTTTTGAGGATGGCGGCGTGCGCCTGCGCGATGGACGCACTGCCCAGCGCCTTCTCGTCAAACGACGCGAACACTTCCTCCATCGGGCAGCCGTAGGAGGTTTCCACCACGCGCTGCACCTGCTCAAAGGGCATGGGCGACACGTTCGAGCGCAGTTTCTTCAGCGCCTCGCAGTAGTCCCGCGGCAGAATATCCGACCGCATGGAGAGGATTTGCCCCAGCTTGATGAACGTCGGGCCAAGATCCTCGATGATGGCACAGAGTTTTTCCGGCGTGATGCCGTGCAGGATGTCATGCTTGCGCACCACGTCCACAATTTCGCGCAGACGCTGGCGATTCTGGGCGATTGTCCGCTCCCGCTCCGCCTGATTTTCACCGCGGCGGCGCTCGTTTTTCGGCGTATTGTCACTTTCGGGCTTGTCCGCCGCTTCGGTAGGGATTTCCGGCGTAACCGGCTGCTGTTCCTTCTCTGTCATATGCTGTCTGCCCTCAGTTCTCGTTCGGTTCGTCGGATGCTGCCGATGCCGCCGTCTTTTTCGTCGCCTCGCGCGCCGCAATGTGGGCTTTCAGCGCCTCCAGCTGCTCGTCGGAGAGCGAATCCACCGCCGAAATCACATCATCCGGCGGCGTGACAATCGTCACATTCTCGCGGATGGCATCCTTAATATTGTGCTTGAGTTCCTCGTTGAGCACCTTGCCCTGTTCAATGGTCAGTTCGCCTTTTTTGACCAGTTCATTCAGCACATCCGCGCCCTTTTCCTTCGTCACCGCCGCGATCCCGACGCCCGCCAGAATCAGCTTGCGCAAATTTTCGCCCAAATCCAACATAGTCAGCGCTCCCTTCACATTCGCCAAATCGGCGGATTGCTTGCATTTTGATTTTCGCGGCAGACAGCTGCCGTTTCTATGTTGATTCGCCGCGGAGGGGGCGCATTCCTGCAAGGAGGGGGATTTTTTCGCTTGACAATTTGGGGGATTTGTATAGGGAATGAAAATGCGCCGCTCTGTTCGAACGTCATATTGCCCACGTTTTTCTTCCTTCCCCCTTGCAGAAATCCCCCGCGTGATGTACAATAAAGCCGAAGCGTGATTCACGCAAGAGTAGGAGGAGGAAACACTATGGCGATTACCACCCGCGCGTTCGGCACGACCCAAGACGGTCAGAACGTGACGATGTATACCCTGACGAACCATTCCGGCGCGTCCGTGTCCATGCTTGACCTCGGCGCGATTGTGACCAATATCCTCGTGCCGGACAAGAGCGGCAAGCTGGCGGACGTTGCCCTCGGCTTCGATACGCTGGCGCATTATGAGGGCGGCCACGGCGCGATGGGCGATACCATCGGGCGCTTCGCGAACCGCATCGGCGGCGGCTGCTTCACCCTCGACGGCACGGAATATCACCTCTACCAGAACGACGGCGAAAACACCCTGCATGGCGGCAAAATCGGCTTCCAGAAGAAGGTCTGGCAGGCGACGCCCGTCGCGGGGGATACGGTGGATTCCGTCAAGTTCCACTACGTTTCCGCCGATATGGAGGAGAACTTCCCCGGCAATCTGACGGCGGACGTGACCATCTCGTGGGACGACGACTGCAACCTGACGTTCCACTATCAGGCGACGACCGACAAGGCGACCGTCATCAACATGACGAATCACACCTATTTCAACCTCGCCGGATACGACCACGGCACCGTGCGCGACCACGCCATCTACATCGACAGCGACGTGGTGACGGCGGTGGACAGCGGGCTGATTCCGACGGGCGGCTACATGCCTGTCAGCCAAACGCCGCTTGACCTGCGCGAGGAGATGCTCATCGGCGACGGGCTTGACTGCATGAACGAGTGCGTTCCGATGCGCTACGCCAAGGGCTACGACTGCAACTACGTCCTGCGCAAGGGCAGCGCGATGGGGCTGTGCGCATGCGTGCACCACGAGGAATCCGGCCGCACGATGGAGGTCATCACCGACCAGCCCGGCGTGCAGTTCTACACCGCCTGCACCACCGATTACGCGGATGGCAAGGGCGGAATGCACTATCTGCCCTACTCCGGTCTGTGCCTGGAAACGCAGCACTACCCGGACTCCCCGAATCACCCGAATTTCCCGACGACGACGCTGCGTCCCGGCGAAATCTACGACACGACGACCATCTACGCCTTCCGCGTCGATGCGTAATCCAAAGTGAACTGATTGCGGAGCGGCTTTTGCGGCTGCTCCGTTTTTTTTGCACCCCAAACCGTCTTTTCGCATAGGCTGAATCGGGGTGAAAACATGACCATCGACGAATTTCTGACGAATGTACGGCGGATTCAGGCGGCTGATCCGCGCTACCGATTGGGGCGCGACGGCTCGGACGGCTACTGCGACTGCATCGGGCTGGTCATCGGCGCGATTCGCCGCAGCGGTGGGCAGTGGCGCGGCATCCACGGCACAAACTGGACGGCGCGCAACGCCATGCACGACTTGAATCCCCTGCGCGGCGCGGGGCAGCTCCGGCGCGGCGAACTCGTTTTCCGCGCGCATGAACCGGGCGCGAAGGGGTACGCCCTGCCGAGCCGATACGCCTCCTCCGCCGACCGCCGCGACTACTACCACGTCGGCGTTGTCATGCAGACGAACCCGCTGCGGATTCTGCACTGCTCCAGCGGCGGCGTGAAAGCGGACACAAGCGCGACCCGCTGGCAGTTCCACGGGATGCTGACGATGTTCGCGGGGCGGATGGGGCTGATGCAAATCGGCGATTCCGGCGACGCGGTGAAAGGGCTGCAAAGCGCGCTGATGGCGGCGGGATTCCCCCTGCCCCTGCATGGCGCGGACGGCGATTTCGGCGCGGAAACCGAGCAGGCGCTCCGCCAATTCCAGCAGAAAAGCGGCCTGAGCGCATCCGGCGCGGCAGACGCGGAAACGCTGGCGGCGCTCCGGCTTTTGAATGGATAAACAAGCAGGGCAGTCCGCTTTTTATGCCGACCGCCCTGTGTTTTGATGCAATTTTGCTGATTATGCCAGCTTGTCCGCCGCTGCACGGCACGCCGCCAGCGCGTCGTCATCCGGCGCGTCCTGGCAGATGACCGTATCGACGATGTTCAGCCCCGCGTTGTCACGCTTCCAGATATCCATCCACTCGCCGCCGCCCCAGCCGTAGCTGCCGAACAGCACGACCTTCTTGCTGCCCAGCACGGGCGCAACCGCGTTCCACATCGGCTCGAACTCATCCTCTTCCAGCTGCTCCGCGCCCATCGCGCTGCATCCGAAAGCGAACGCGTCGTAGTTCGCCGCTTTTTCGGGGGAGAACTCGCTCGCGGCGAAGAGATCCGCGTGCGCCTGATTCGCAATGGCCTCCGCCATCTGCTGCGTGTTGCCCGTGCCCGACCAGTAAATAACCGCAATCTTGCTCATGAGAAAAACTTCCTTTCAATGTCGTCCTATTTTCAAGCGAGGATGAGCAGATGGCTCAGGAGAGCGCAGAAAATAGGAAATTATGCGCGGACGGTCAGCCGTTCAAGCGGCCATCCGGCGCGAAAAAGCGTCTGGTATGCCGCGCGGCACGCCTTGTAGCGCTGGAAAACGCGCATCGCTTCGCACTCGTTCGTGTATGCCTTCCAGCATCCGCTGCATCGGCAGCCGCGCCCGCCGTCGCGCATGAACGCGATGACGTCGCTCAAGGGGTAACCGAGGAAAACGCCGATTTCGTGCGGGAAGCAGGGCGATTCCGCCAAGCGCTGCCGCAGGAATGCCAATGCGCCATCGGGTGATGTGTCCCCGTAGCCCATTGCCCGCAGAAACGCCTGAACATCCGCCTGTGCAAGCAGCGCCGCGAGCGCCTCCTGCCGGTAGACGTACACCAGCGCGCGCTCCTGCTGCACTCGCAGGATGGTCAGCGACACGCCGCGCGATTCAAGCGCTGCCTGCACACGCCGGAACTCCGCGCGAAAACCCGTCGCATCCGCGCAGGACGAGGTGAACAGGCTGCCGACCTTCATATTCGCCAGCGTCGGGGAGCCGTGGTCAATCAGCGCGCGTTCCAGCATGATGGTGTCCTCCTGCGTGTTAGTTTTGGCTAACACGGATATTTTACAGGATAATAGGTGGTTTGTCAAGCGGAAAAGTTAGTGAAAGCTAACTTTTTGACGAAAAAGTGCGCGATGGGCGGAATTCGCGACATTGAGTGGAAAAGGAAAACGAAAAAGCAACGAAAAAGCTGCCTCCGATGCTTTCAGAGGCAGCCTGCTTATTTTTTTTGGGGGGATTACACCGTCCCGCACGCATCCGCGTAGAACGCGTTCATTGCGTCCTCCGTCGGGAAGTTCGCGACGTACATCATGTTGCCCATTGCGCCCGACAAAGCGTCCGGCACGCGGCCGACCATCTTCATCTGCGCGGCGTACTTCGTCATCAGCTGCTCGTGCGACAGGCGGAAGTGCTTGCCGTCGCGGCGACCCGCAAACGCGCAGAAGGCGTGCTCACCCTGCGGCATCAGCGTGCTGTCATAGGCAATCATGTCCGCCCAAATCTTGTACACGTCGGTCGAGTTGGCAAAATTCATCATGTCCGGCGAGAAGCCGCCGCACGGCCGCATGTTGACCTCCAGCGCAACCACGTCGCCCTTCTTGCCCATCGACGGCTGATCCTCGGTCAGGCGGAAGAACTCGAAGTGCACAAACCGGCTGCGCACGCCGAAGGACTTCACCGTCGCGCGCCCCACCTTGCGGACATCATCGTGCAAGTCCTTGACGATGTAGTACACGGAGTTGTCGTCGTTGTTCACAATGTCCATGATAGAGACGGGACTGACGTTGCCCGTCTCGAAAATCGGCTCGCCCTTGCTGTTGATGATGGCGTCGTAGCTGTTGACTTCGGCGTGGATAAACTCCTCCATGATGTAGGAAACTTCCAGCTCTTTGACGATGAGGAAGTGGCGGAGGTCATCGTCGCTGGACAGCTTGTAGGTGTGGGACGCGCCCACGCCGTTATCCGGCTTGACAATGACGGGGTAGCCGACTTCGCTGATGAACGCCTTGCAGCCATCGAAATTATCCACCATATGGTAGCGCGCCGTCGCGATGCCGGCCTTCTGATAGTATTCCTTCATCTTGGACTTGAACTTGATGCGCGGCATATCGCTGACTTGGAAGCCGCTGGTGATGTGGAAATCGGTACGGAGCATGGCGTCGCGCTCCAGCCAGTATTCGTTGTTGCTCTCCAGCCAGTCGATACGGCCGTATTTGCTGATGAAGAACGCGACGGCGCGGTACACCTCGTCGTAATTCTCCATGCTGCCGACCTTGTAGTATTCGTGCAGGGCGCTCTTGAGTTCGGGCAGGAGGGTATCATAGGGCTGATCGCCGATGCCGAGGACGCGCAGCCCGTTATTGCGCAGCTGACGGCAGAACTGCCAGTAGTTGACGGGGAAATTGGGGGAAATGAAAACGAAATTCTTCATGGTTTGATTCATCCTTTTGTTTTTACTGAACCGAAGGTTCATTGGATAAACACGCGGGCATTGCCTGAAAGTGTTACCAACTCAATCGCGAAATGGGTGTCGAGAAGGTCGAAGACCCTTCGTGGGTGCAGGGCAAATGAAACGGGACGAAGTCCCCCTGCCGGAGTCCAGAGGCAGAGCCTCTGGCGCCTCCCCACTTACAGGATATGCGGGACATGATAAGCCACTTGCTGATACCACCAGTCCCAGTCGTGCTTCACATCGTAGCCCCAAATGTCGAACCAGACGTGAATGTCCTTCTGCGCACAGATGTCGCGCAGGCGGAATGTGCTCTCCGGCACTTCCCACGCGCCCTGCCCGACGACGACCACCGCCTTGTGGTCGTTGTACAGGCGGATAAACGGGTGGTCAGGCGAAATTCCGGCGAGATAATCCACCGGGGAATTGGCGTACACCAGCTCATCCATGTAGCCGGGGAAGCCGTATTCGCTGGTGTAAATGCCGCTGAGCGCCAGCAGCCCGTCGAACGTCTCCGGGAAGCGGAAGTACAGGTTTGCCGCGTGCGTCGCGCCCAGGGAGCAGCCGAACGCAATGATGCCCGGCGTGCCGTCCCAGCCATTGCGGTCGTTCGTCATGGACTGGATGAACGGCGCAACCTCGCGCACGATGTAGTTCATCCACGCTTCATGGCGGCGGATGCGGTCGTGCGGGTCGTAGGTCGCGGAGTACGTCTCCTTATCCAGCGTGTCGATGGAAAAGACCATGCACTGCCCGGATTCAATCCACGGTGCCCATGCGTCGGTCATGCGGTAGTTCTCGAAGTCGAAAAAGCGCCCGTCTTGGCAGGGGATGAACAGCACCGGACGGCCGGCGTGACCGTACACCTTGATTTCCATCTCTCGCCCGACGGATGGGCTGTACCATTTTGTGTAATATGTCTGCATGGGTTGCGCCTCCTATTATTCGCGATTGTAGAACAGAATGTGCATGAAGAAGGGAATCTGCTCTTCCCAGCAGGCTTCGCAGTGGTCACCGTTGGGGACGATGCGGCTCGTCAGCAGCACCTGCCTTTCCAGCAGACGGCTTGTTACGGCGGCGTACTGCTTGCGCATGTTGTCGTGGTGCGCCATCTCGCGCGAACCGTAGTCCATATAAATCACGGTGTCCGGGGCAAATTGCGCGTCGCGAATCAGGCGGTCAAGGCTGCGCGTGGCAAACCAGATGCTCGGCGAAAGGCACGCCGCGCGCGAATACACGTCGTTAAACGCAGTCACCGCGTACAGGCTCATCAGCCCGCCCATGCTCGACCCTGCAATCCACGTCGTTTCGCGCCCCGGCAGCGTCGGGTACTTTTCGTCAATCATGCCTTTCAGCGTATGCGCGAACCAGTCCATCGTCGTGCGCCCGCGCCCGCGGATGTAGCCGAGCTTCGGGTCTTCAAACGTGAAGGGGGAATATTCGCTCAGCCGCCCGTTATTCGGCGAATGGTTGCAGTCCACCGCAACGACAATCAGCGGCGTGTTTGTCGATTCAAGATATTCCTTCATCCCCCAGCACTTCCCGTAGGTCGCGTCGGAATCGAAGAAAACGTTATGACCGTCGAACATGTACAGCACAGGATAGCGCGCTTCGGGGTTCTCCTGCGCTTCGTCGGGGACGTACACATAGACGGTGCGTCCTTCGCGCCCGCTCAGCTTCGGGATGGGGGTTGTCCATTTTTCAATCATGATGCTTATTCCTCGGTGTTGGTGTTGGGAAATGAAATTTTCCCAACGATAGTGTAGCACAGCGCGAAACAGAACTCAACCGTTTACACCGGAAAAAACAAAAAAAAGGGCATTTTCGGCGGACGCAAACGGGGCAACAGGCAGTTGCTTGCGCAGGAAAAGCGAATGTGATATAGTAAAGGCGAGGTGATAATACTGATGGAAGCCAAGGATGTGCTTTTGAAGCTGCGGACAGAACACGGACTGTCGCAAGATGCACTCGCGGAGAAGCTGTTTGTGACGCGCCAAGCCGTGTCCCGCTGGGAAAGGGGCGATACCCTGCCGAACCCGGAGACACTCAAGCTGCTCTCGAAGCTCTACGACGTCTCGATTAACACGCTGCTCGGTTCTCCGCGGACGCTGATTTGCCAGTGCTGCGGCATGCCGCTTGACGACACGACCATCAGCCGCGAACCCGGCGGCGCATTCAACGAGGACTACTGCAAGTGGTGTTATACGGATGGGAAATTTGCGTACAATTCATTGGAAGAGCTGCTGGCGTTTCTGGTGCCGTACATGTCAAATGATGCGTGGCCGCCGGAGCAGGTACGCGCGTATTTGGCGGACATGCTGCCGAAGCTGAAGCACTGGGCGAAGTGAATCAGGCAGATGAAGGCAGCAGGGCGGCGCGTTCTGCTGCTTTTCCGTGCTGCACCGGGATGGGCGGTCGCGCCCATTTGGCGCGACAATGTGCAGCAAGGTGGAAAGAGCAGCTTGGGGGCGCTCCTGCGGGAGCGCAAAGTTACTGGCAGGGACGCTTCGCTGCCTGCGCCTTGTTGACTTTTCCCTTGGAGTAGATTAAACGAGGAACAATTGGAGCGTTGCCTCAAACCCCACAAGGGAGCTCCGCCCCTTGACCCCTCCGCGCGATTCAGTTGGTCGCTTCGTCATACTATGCCCGCGTGTTTATCGCTTTTCCCGCGTGTTTATTCCTTTTAACCGCCCCTGCCCCTTGACATCCGTGAAAAAATAGACTATTCTATGGGGTGGGTTCGGACACCCGTCCCAGCCTACCAGATTCTCCCCGGTACTGTATTTTTTAAGGAGGATTTTTGAACAATGAAAAAGCCGGTTGTTCTCGTCGTCATGGACGGCGTAGGCGAAACCCCTGAAGAACTGGGCAACATGGTCAAAAAGGCCACGACCCCGACCCTCAACGAACTCAAGGAAACCTGCCCGTGGCAGATCATCAAGGCGCACGGCACGGCAGTCGGTCTGCCCTCCGATGATGATATGGGCAACTCCGAAGTCGGCCACAACGCGCTCGGCTGCGGTCAGATTTACTCGCAGGGCGCCAAGCTCGTCAACGAATCCATCGAATCCGGCAAGATTTACACCTCGGATGCGTGGAAGAACCTCGTCAGCGACCTGAAGGACAATGGCGCAACCCTGCACTTCATCGGTCTGCTGTCCGACGGCAACGTGCACTCCAACATTTCGCACCTGATTGCGATGCTGAAGGAAGCCAAGAAGGAGGGCGTAAAGCGCGTCCGCTGCCACATTCTGCTGGACGGCCGCGACGTGCCCGCCACCTCCGCGCTGGAGTATGTGCAGGAGCTGGAAGACGTTCTCGCATCCCTGAATGACGCGGATTTCGACGGCAAAATCGCTTCCGGCGGCGGCCGCATGACCATCACCATGGACCGCTATCAGGCGAACTGGCCGATGGTCAAGGCGGGCTGGGACACGCATGTGCATGGCATCGGCCGTCAGTTTGCGACCGCGAAGGAAGCCATTGAGACCTATCGCGCGGAAACCGGTGTGATTGACCAGGACCTGCCGGCATTCGTGATTGCGGAGAATGGCAAGCCCGTTGGCAAGATGGAAGACGGCGACAGCGTTATCCTCTTCAACTTCCGCGGCGACCGCGCGCAGGAAATTTCGATGGCGTTCGACGGCGACAGCTCGTTCGACAAGTTCGACCGCGGCGAAATGCCCAAGGTGAAGTATGCCGGTATGCTCCAGTATGACGGCGACCTGTGCATCCCGAAGTCCTTCCTCGTCAACCCGCCGGAAATCCGCAACACGCTGACTGAGCTGCTTGTCGCCAACGGCGTCAACGAGTTTGCCTGCTCCGAAACGCAGAAGTTTGGTCATGTGACGTACTTCTGGAACGGCAACCGCTCCGAAAAGTTCTCCGAGGAGCTGGAAACGTGGGTGGAAGTGCCCTCCGACGTGCGTTCCTTCGACGAATGCCCGTGGATGAAGGCGACCGAAATCACCGACCTGGTGGTGGACGCCATCAAGAGCGGCAAGTACGGCTTCATCCGCTGCAACTACCCCAACGGCGACATGGTTGGCCACACCGGCAACCTGCTGGCAACCGAAATCGCGGTGGAATCCGTTGACCTGTGCCTTGCGCGCGTGAAGAAGGCGTGCGACGAGTACGGTGCGATTCTCTGCGTGACGGCTGACCACGGCAACGCCGACCAGATGCTGGAGAAGAACAAGAAGGGCAAGATCAGCGTCCGCACGGCGCACAGCCTGAATCCCGTCCCCTTCATCGTGTACGACAAAGACGAGCGTCACGAACTGAAAGATGGCCACGGCTTCGGTCTGGCGAACGTCGCCCCGACGGTGGCGGGTCTGCTGGGCATCAAGCCGTTCGATTCCTGGGAAGAATCCATGCTGAAGTAAGCAAAAATCAGGGGAAGCTGCATAAGCGGCTTCTCCTTTTTCGTGCATAGAAAATGCGCTGGAACGCGATTTTTTTCCGCGTCCAGCACATTTTGCTTGCTTTACTTTTTGGTTCTTCACGGAATCTTGGGGGAAGAGCAGCTTGGGGGCGCTCCTGCGGGAGCGCAGAGTTACTGGCAGGGACGCTTCGCTGCCTGCACCTTTGTTGAGCGCGTTTGGCATACTGGTCGCCCGTGGAACTGTTGGGGCGTTGCCCCAAACCCCACAAGGGACGCTGTCCCTTGACCCTGCAAGGG
>OBDM01000650.1_pt1 | contig 12850 bp, 6 predicted proteins | sample 1518281 | NCBI WGS metagenome assembly OBDM01 (sample SAMN01760942, study PRJEB22395) | human gut metagenome | reverse complement strand
AATGCATCTTTGCGTTGCGCGTCATATTGAATCCGTGTGTTGCGTTATCGGACACAGCACGAAAAAATAAAGGTCATAATCCGCGTTGTCAGCCGTGAATTATGACCTTTTTATCTTTTGCTCTTTGGTCTGCGCTAAATGCGACAGAATTTATTATGCGGTTTTTTCGCCGGGAGCTTTTATCTCGCTGAGGTGCTCGTCCGCGCAACGGAGACCCTCTTCGTAGAGCTTTTCGAGGGCGGCGGGCTCGCGGGTCAGCGTGTTCACGCCGTAGCAGTCCTGCGGAGCTAAGATAATCACTTTGCCCTGCTCCTGAAGCTTTATCGCCTCTTCGAGCTGGCGGTTGTATACCTCGTGCCTTACGGCGAGGCGGTCAAAGACTTTCGGATATTTTTTCAGCGCGGCTTTGATTATCGGCATATGCTTCTGCGGCGATTTGCGGAAGTCAACGGGCTTTGAGATGACAACTATAACTTTGTCGCAGCCCATGTCAAACGCCTTCTGAAAGGGGATAGGGTCGGAGATCCCGCCGTCGAAGCAGTCCTTGCCGTCGATAACTATCGGCTTGCACACCGCAGGCAGGCAGCATGAGGCTTTTATGACCGTCAGGTCGTCGCGCTTTATGCTGTTTTTAGGGAAGTATATCGGCTCTCCCGTCTCGCCGTCGGTGACTACGGTTATGAAATCCGTGTGGTTCGCTGTAAAAGCATCATAGTTCAGCGGATCTTCGCCGTCGGAGTTTGAAATGGTGGAGTAAATATAATCAAGTCCGATATATGAGCCGCTGTGTATGAAATTATCGAAGCTCATATACTGCTTGCGCTGAGCGTAGTTCACATAAAAACGCTTGACTCGGTCATGGTGTCCGGCGGCATAAGAGATGAGATTCGCGCTGCCCGCCGAGACGCCTATGCACAGGTCAAAATTTATTCCTTCCTCAAGAAAGCGGTCATAAATGCCTGCGGAAAAAACTCCGCGCATTCCGCCGCCGACATCAACAATACCGGTCATGCTCTTCCTCCGACAAACTGAAAATTGCAGATATTATATCACACATCGGCTTTTAAGTCAAAAAAGATATGCGAAATCATGGAATATTATCGGTATTTTAATTTGTAATATTCAGTCGCGCCGATTTTTGCTTATATAATACCTTATATTTAGCCTGCGGGCGGTCAGAATTGCACAAATTCCGCGCCGATAAGAGCCAAGAGAGCGGGATTGTGACGGATATTGTAAAAAGTTTGAATTTGCTCTGAAAAAAGCCGTATCTCCTCTTGACAAAATGTGGTTAGCAGTGTAAAATGTAAAACTGCACAATTATAATGGAGCGTTGTGTGCCCGGCCTTTTCGGCTAAGGGCTTGTTACAGCTTTCCCGAAACGCGGAAAACCGCTTCATTATTGCATTTCAACGCTCTTTAAAAGAGCTTGCGCGAGCCGTCAATTGACAAAAGTGTATAGCCCCGAAAAATGGGATATCTGCTTCTGTCAATTGATGGTGATAACACGAAACGGATGAAAAAAGAACGGAGTGAATTGGCCTATGCTGAATGTTAAGCCCGTCAAAAAAGGAACGACCACGCGCATGAGCTTCGGCAAGATCGAAGAAGTCATGGAGATGCCCAATCTCATCGAGGTTCAGAAGAACTCGTACAAATGGTTTCTCGACACCGGACTCAAGGAGGTGTTCCGCGACATAGCGGAAATCACCGACTACACCGGCAACTGGGTGCTGACCTTTATAGACTATCGCATTGACGAGAAGACTAAACACACCGTGCAGGAGTGCAAGGAGCGCGACGCTACCTATGCAGCCCCCATGCGCGTCACTGTGCGTCTGCTCAACAAGGAGACGGGTGCAATAAAGGAGTCCGAGGTTTTTATGGGTGAGTTCCCCATCATGACCGACAGCGGCACCTTTGTTATCAACGGCGCAGAGAGAGTCATCGTCTCCCAGCTCGTCCGTTCGCCGGGTGTATATTTCGATATGACCCACGACAAGACCGGTATCGAGCTGTTCTCAAGCACAATCAACCCCAACCGCGGCGCATGGCTTGAGTATGAGACGGACATAAACGATGTCTATTATGTAAGAATAGACAAGAACAGAAAGATATTCATCACCACTTTCATCAGAGCACTCGGACTCGGTACGGACGATGAGATCCGCGAGTTCTTCGGCAACGATGAGAGAATCGAAGCCACCATCGAGAGAGACGAGACGAAGAACCAGGGCGAAGCGCTCATGGAAGTCTTCAAGCGTCTGCGTCCCGGCGAGCCCGTGACCCTTGAGTCCGCCCAGCAGCTGCTCGACAATCTCTTCTTCGATCCGCGCAGATACGATATCTCGCGCGTCGGCAGATACAAATATAATAAGAAGCTCGCCATTGCCGCCCGCCTTGCAGGCTGCAAGCTTGCCGAGCCCGTTATCGCTCCGCTGACCGGCGAGATTCTTGCCGAGGCAGGCGAGGTTGTTACCAAGGCGAAGGCTAAGGAGATCGAACGCGCAGGCGTTATGGTCGCCGTCGCCGATGTTGAGGGCAAGAAGGTCAAGATCATCTCCAACGGCATGGTCGACCCTATGGACTATGTGCCCGAGGGCGTGACCAAGGAAGAGCTTCTTGAAGCCGGCATCAACGAAAAGGTTCGCTTCCAGATAATCACCGAGATAGTCGACGAGTGCGGCGACGACAAAGAGGCTCTTCTCGAGCAGCTCAGACTCCGCCACGACGACCTTATCCCGAACCACATCATAATCGACGATATCTTCTCTTCGATAAACTATATCAACTGCCTTGCGAACAAGATAGGCACAACGGACGATATCGACCACCTCGGCAACAGACGTATCCGCTGCGTGGGCGAGCTGCTCCAGAATCAGTTCAGAATCGGTCTGTCGAGAATGGAGAGAGTTGTCCGCGAGAGAATGACCCTCCAGGCTCAGGAGAAGGAGGAGAACATCACTCCTCAGGCTCTTATCAACATCCGTCCTGTCATGATGGCGATAAAGGAGTTCTTCGGTTCTTCCCCGCTGTCGCAGTTCATGGATCAGATCAACCCCCTTGCAGAGCTGACTCATAAGCGCCGTCTTTCCGCCCTCGGTCCCGGCGGTCTTTCGAGAGACCGTGCAGGATTTGAAGTCCGAGACGTTCACTACTCGCATTACGGCAGAATGTGCCCCATCGAGACTCCCGAAGGTTCCAACGTCGGACTTATCTCCTACCTTGCAACTTTCGCGCGCATAAATGAATACGGCTTCATCGAGGCTCCGTTCAGAAAGGTCGACAAGACCACCGGACGCGTCACCGACGAAGTTGAGTATATGACAGCCGATGTCGAGGACGATTACATTGTCGCCCAGGCGAACGAGCCGCTCGACGAGAACGGAATGTTCGTCCATGAGAGAGTCAACGCAAGACACAGGGACGGCTTCCTTGAGATCGACCGCATGAAGGTCGACTATATGGACGTCTCTCCGAAGATGGTCGTCTCCGTCGCAACTTCGATGATTCCGTTCCTCGAGAACGACGACGCAAACCGAGCCCTCATGGGATCGAACATGCAGAAGCAGGCGGTTCCGCTGCTCAAGACCGAGAGCCCTATAGTCGGCACCGGTATGGAATATAAAGCGGCTGTCGACTCCGGCGTTGTCGTGCTTGCAAAGCACTCCGGCCGCGTTACAAAGGTCGATGCCGAGCAGATCGAGATTCTCAGCGACGAGAACATTCTCGACCATTACGATATAATCAAGTTCATGCGCTCCAACCAGGGCACATGCGTCAACCAGCGCCCGATAGTCACCCTCAACCAGCGCGTTGAAAAGGGCGACGTCATAGCCGACGGTCCCGCAACGGATCACGGCGAGATATCCCTCGGCAAGAACGCCCTTGTCGGCTTCATGACCTGGGAAGGCTACAACTACGAGGACGCGGTTCTCATCAACGAAAAGATGGTTCGCAACGATGTCTACACCTCGATTCATATCGAGAAACACGAGATCGAAGCGAGAGATACAAAGCTCGGACCCGAGGAGATCACAAGGGATATCCCGAACGTCTCCGACGATCTTCTGAGCAACCTTGACGAGCGCGGCATAATCCGCGTCGGCGCCGAGGTTCACTCCGGCGACATCCTTGTCGGTAAGGTAACGCCCAAGGGCGAGACCGAGCTGACCGCAGAGGAGAGACTGCTCCGCGCCATATTCGGCGAGAAGGCGAAAGAGGTCAGAGATACCTCCCTCAAGGTCTCCCACGGCGAATACGGCATCGTCGTCAAGGTCGAAGAGTTCACCCGCGAGAACAGCGATGAGCTCGCACCCGGCGTAAACAAGGTTGTCCGCTGCTATATCGCCCAGAAGCGTAAGCTTTCCGTCGGCGATAAGATGGCAGGCCGCCACGGTAACAAGGGTGTTGTTTCAAGAATACTTTCTCAGGAGGATATGCCCTTCCTCCCGGATGGCACGCCGCTCGATATCGTGCTCAACCCCCTGGGCGTTCCCTCCCGAATGAATATCGGTCAGGTGCTCGAGGTGCATCTCGGCTTTGCCGCGAAGCATCTGGGCTACAAGGTAGAGACCCCCGTCTTTGACGGCGCGCACGAGGAAGATATCCGCGAAGCGCTCAAGCAGGCGGGACTCAGAGAGGACGGCAAGACGATACTCTACGACGGACGTACCGGCAGACAGTTCGATAACCCCGTCACCGTCGGCGTCATGTATTACCTCAAGCTGTTTCACCTTGTTGACGATAAGATCCACGCACGTTCCACCGGCCCGTACTCGCTCGTTACGCAGCAGCCCCTCGGCGGTAAAGCCCAGTTCGGCGGCCAGCGTTTCGGTGAGATGGAAGTCTGGGCTCTCGAGGCTTACGGCGCTGCCTACACCCTCCAGGAGATACTGACAGTCAAGTCCGACGATGTTGTCGGCCGTCTCAAGACCTACGAGGCAATAGTCAAGGGAAACAACGTTCCCAAGCCCGGCATTCCCGAGTCGTTCAAGGTTCTCGTCAAAGAGCTTCAGTCCCTCTGCCTTGATGTCAGCGTTCTTGACGCGGACGGCGAGGAGATAGACCTCAAGCAGACCGACGAGGAACTCGGATTTGCACCTTCAGACGATAAGGCATTCTCCTCCGTCAACGACGCCGGCACTGCAGGCGGCTACGGCACGGAAAACGAAGAGGGCGATATCTTCAATGTCGGCTCCGACGAGGACGACGATGACAGCGCCGATTTCGCAGACAATGCCGAGGGCGAAGATGACTACTATGACGGCGACATCTTCTCCGACAGCGAAGGCGAGCTTGACGACTACGACGACTGAGAACAGTCACCTTAAAAATATATTTTAAAAAGGGGCAGTCAACGGATGGAAAACAATACCTTTGAATCCATAAAAATAGGTCTTGCGTCTCCCGATAAGATCAGAAGCTGGTCTTACGGCGAGGTCAAGAAGCCCGAAACCATCAATTACCGCACACTCAAGCCCGAAAAGGACGGACTGTTCTGCGAAAGGATATTCGGACCCCAGAAGGACTGGGAGTGCCACTGCGGCAAATATAAAAGAATCCGCTACAAGGGCAAGATATGCGAACGCTGCGGCGTTGAGATAACCCGCTCCAAGGTTCGCCGCGAGAGAATGGGTCACATCGAGCTTGCAGCTCCCGTTTCCCACATCTGGTATTTCAAGGGAATACCCTCAAGAATGGGTCTTATCCTCGATATATCGCCGCGCAACCTTGAGAAAGTTCTCTACTTTGCGATGCATATCGTTATCGATCCCGGCACAACGGATCTTAAAAAGTATCAGGTTCTCGACGAGAAGGATTACGACGAGTACCGCCTGATGTATGAGGACGATTTCAGGGCAGGCATGGGCGCCGAGGCTATCAAGGAGCTTCTTGCCGAAATCGATCTCGACCAGCTCTCCGCGCAGCTGCGCGAGGAGATAGAGAACGCAAGCGGTCAGAAGAAGGCCAAGGCTCTCAAACGCCTTGAGGTTGTCGAGGCGTTCAGACAGAGCGGCAACAGACCCGAGTGGATGATCCTCGATGTGCTTCCGGTTATTCCGCCGGAGCTTCGTCCCATGGTTCAGCTCGAGGGCGGACGTTTTGCAACGAGCGACCTCAATGATCTTTACCGCCGCGTTATCAACAGAAACAACCGTCTGCGCAAGCTCCTTGAGCTCGGCGCACCCGAGATAATAGTCCGCAACGAGAAGCGTATGCTTCAGGAAGCTGTCGATGCTCTTATCGACAACGGCCGCCGCGGCAGACCCGTAACCGGTCCGAACAACAGAGCGCTCAAGTCGCTCTCCGATATGCTTAAAGGTAAGCAGGGACGTTTCAGACAGAACCTGCTCGGTAAGCGTGTTGACTATTCCGGACGTTCGGTTATCGTCGTCGGTCCCGAGCTGAAGATCTATCAGTGCGGTCTGCCGACCGAGATGGCTCTTGAGCTGTTCAAGCCCTTCGTCATGAAGAGACTTGTCCAGACCGGCAAGGCGAACAACGTCAAGTCCGCAAGAAAGATGGTCGAGCGTCAGAATCCCGTTGTCTGGGATGCTCTCGAAGTGGTTATCAAGGATCACCCCGTGCTCCTCAACCGCGCTCCCACACTTCACAGACTCGGTATCCAGGCTTTCGAGCCCATCCTTGTCGAGGGCAGAGCTATCAAGCTTCATCCCCTCGTTTGTACCGCATTCAACGCCGACTTCGACGGCGACCAGATGGCAGTTCACGTTCCGCTTTCTGCGGAGGCTCAGGCTGAGGCGCGCTTCCTTATGCTCGCCGCCAACAACCTCTTGAAGCCCTCCGACGGACGCCCGGTCACCGTTCCCACGCAGGACATGGTCCTCGGCTCCTATTACCTCACCCTTGAAAAGCCCGGCGAGCCCGGCGAGGGCAAGGTGTTCAGAGATGTCGATGAGGCTACCATGGCTTACGACGACGGCACCATCGGACTCCATGCGAGAATTAAGATCCGCATGACTAAGGAGATTGACGGCAAGCCTGTCAGAAAGCTTGTCTCCACCACCATGGGACGCGTTATCTTCAACGGACCTATCCCGCAGGATCTCGGCTTTGTTGACAGAAGCGATCCGGAGAACGACTTCAAGCTTGAGGTCGATTTCCTCGTCAATAAAAAGAAGCTCGGCGAAATTATCGACAGATGCATCAAGATTCACGGCACTTCGATAGCGGCCGATATGCTTGATAAGATCAAGGCTCAGGGCTACAAGTACTCGACCCGAAGCGGTATCACCGTCGCTGTCTGCGACGCTACCATACCGCCGCGCAAGGGCGAACTCATTGCCGACGCCGAGAAGGACATCGCCGAGATCATGGACAACTATGAGAACGGTCTTCTCTCCGATGAGGAGCGCACGAACATGGTCATTGAGACCTGGGAAGACTGCACAAAGAGAGTTGCCGCAGAACTCAAGGCGAACTTCGATCCCTACAACCCGATCAACATGATGCTTGACTCCGGTGCGCGAGGCAACGACAGCCAGCTGCGTCAGCTTGCAGGTATGCGCGGACTTATCGCGAATACAGCAGGTAAGACGATTGAAATCCCCATCAGAGCCAACTACCGTGAAGGTCTTAATATACTCGAATACTTCATTTCGTCGCGTGGTGCGCGTAAAGGTCTTGCCGATACCGCACTTCGTACCGCGGACTCTGGTTACCTCACCAGAAGACTTGTCGATGTTTCGCAGGATGTTATCATCCGCGAGGAGGACTGCGGCTGCACAGAGGGCTCGGATGTCTACGATATCTTCGACGGAAAGCGTCGCATAGTCAGCCTCACCGAGCGTCTTACCGGCCGCTATCTGCTCAACGACTTTGTTGACGAGGATACCGGCGAGCTTATCATGAGCAAGGATAAGATGATGAGCGAGGACGACGCAAAGCGCGTCGCCGACAAGGTATACGAGTACCACGACAGAAAGGTCGCCGCAGGCGAAGAGCCCGAGGGCAGCCTTGCAAAGATAAAGATTCGTTCGCTGCTTACCTGCCAGTCCGAGCACGGCGTCTGCATCAAGTGCTACGGCGCGAACCTTGCAACCGGCGAGCCTGTTACGGTCGGTGAAGCAGTCGGTATCATCGCGGCTCAGTCGATAGGCGAGCCCGGTACACAGCTGACGATGAGAACGTTCCACACCGGCGGCGCGAAAGACCAGTCCGATATCACGGAAGGTCTTCCCAGAGTCGAGGAGCTGTTCGAAGCGAGAAAGCCCAAGAGCCTCGCTCTTATCAGTGAGATCTCCGGTACGGTTTCCGAGCGCGAGATCAAGAAGGTCAGAAACATCATCGTCACCGATCCCGAGACCCTCGAGGAGAAGGCGTATCCCATCCACTACGGTATGCGCGTCAAGGTTGAGCCCGGCGATCACATCAACAAGGGCGACACCATCACCGAAGGTGCTCTCAACCCGCATGATATTCTCGCAGTCCTCGGCGTCGAGGCTGTTCACGATTACCTCATCCGCGAGGTTCAGAGAACCTACCGTATGCAGGGTGTTGACGTCAACGATAAGCACATCGAGGTCATCGTCCGTCAGATGATGAAGAAGGTCAAGATCACCGATCCCGGCGACACGACTTTCCTGCCCGGTGCTGTTGTTGACAAGCTTGAGTTCAAGGCGGAGAACGCACGCGTCGCCGCCAAGGCTCAGGAGACAGGCGAGGAGCTCGCAGAGGCTCAGTGCATGCCCGTGCTCATGGGTATCACAAAGGCTTCTCTTGCAACCGAGTCCTTCCTCTCGGCCGCATCCTTCCAGGAGACGACAAGAGTTCTCACCGATGCCGCCATCAAGGGCAAGAGCGATCCGCTGCTCGGCCTCAAGGAGAATGTCATCATCGGCAAGCTCCTGCCGTCGGGTACCGGCATGAAGTGCTACAGCGATGTTCAGGTGCTTCCCACTACGGGCATCTTCAGCGACCTTGCCGAGAAGCTCGAAGAGGCGGAGAACCAGGAAGAAGCAGAATAATAAACAACCATCGAGCCGGAGTCTGTCGCTTTTGCGGTGGACTCCGGCAGCGGTGACTATAAAGAGATGCGTTTATTGGACAAAAATCATATATAATGCCCCGATAAACGCCGAATATTTTGTCATTTGACGAACCGAAAAGGTTGACAAACAGAACCTTCAGCGGTATAATTTTAGATTGTGATGTCTTGTGTTTTGGGATAATTATGCCCGAAGCGCGGATTTCATATATAAATCTTAGAAAGGAGATGTACTGCTTGCCAACGTTTAATCAGCTTGTGAGAAACGGAAGAGAAACTCTTGAGAAGAAACCCAAAGCCCCCGCGCTTTTGAAGGGTCTCAACTCCAAGAAAAATGTCATGACCGACACTGCTTCTCCGCAGAAGCGCGGTGTTTGCACAGCGGTTAAGACCACCACCCCCAAGAAGCCCAACTCGGCTCTTAGAAAGATCGCCAGAGTTCGTCTTTCCAACGGCATCGAGGTTTCGGCTTATATCCCGGGCGTCGGTCATAACCTTCAGGAGCACTCGGTTGTTCTCATCCGCGGCGGCCGTGTTAAGGACCTTCCCGGTGTGCGTTACCACATCATCCGCGGAACGCTCGATACACAGGGCGTCAACGGCAGAATGCAGGCCCGTTCCAAGTACGGTGCTAAGCGTCCGAAGGCTGCCAAAAAGTAATTCCGCATGACGCGGAAAGCTTAAGAGACAGAATCTTCTTGCAGGTGATTACTCCAATGCGAGAGTGCATTGAAATACATGCCTCCCATTGACACCACGAGAGTTTTGTCACTCGAGTACCTATGATATCATTACTATGAAGGAGGGAAGCGAAGTGCCAAGAAGAGGCAAGATAGCAAAACGTGACGTTTTGCCCGATCCGCTTTACAACTCAAAGCTCGTAACACGCCTTATCAACAACGTCATGATCGACGGTAAGAAGGGCGTCGCTCAGAAAATCGTTTACGAGGCTTTCGACATTATCCGTGAGAAGACCGGCAAGGAACCGCTTGAGGTTTTTGAGGCTGCTATGGAGAATGTCATGCCCGTTCTCGAAGTCAAAGCTCGTCGAGTCGGCGGTGCAACCTATCAGGTTCCCATGGAGGTTCGTCCGGAGAGAAGACAGACCCTCGGTCTGCGCTGGATAACCCTTTATTCCCGTCAGCGTTCCGAGAGAACGATGAAGGAGAGACTTGCTAACGAGATCATGGATGCCGTCAATTCGACCGGTTCGGCATTCAAGAAGCGTGAGGATACTCACAAGATGGCAGAGGCCAACAAGGCATTTGCACATTTCAGGTGGTAATTTCACCTATATATTTTGCTATTCGCACAAAGGCGAGATACGGAGGTTTTTATGCCGAGAGAGGTTTCACTGGAAAAGACCAGGAATATCGGAATCATGGCGCATATTGACGCAGGCAAAACCACCACAACGGAGCGTATCCTGTTCTACACAGGAAAGACCCACAAACTCGGCGAAGTGCATGATGGTGCTGCGACAATGGACTGGATGGAGCAGGAGCAGGAGAGAGGTATAACAATCACCTCCGCTGCGACTACCTGCTTCTGGAAGAACCACCGAATCAACATCATCGACACTCCCGGCCACGTGGACTTCACCGTTGAGGTTGAGCGTTCTCTGCGTGTTCTGGACGGTTCTGTTACCGTTCTTTGCGCAAAGGGCGGCGTTGAGCCCCAGTCCGAAACCGTCTGGAGACAGGCGGACAAGTACCATGTTCCGAGAATGGTCTATGTTAACAAGATGGACATTATGGGAGCTAACTTCTATAATGTTATAGACATGATGAAGGAGCGCCTGAAGTGTAACGCAGTTCCGATTCAGCTCCCCATAGGCGCGGAAGCTGACTTCAAGGGAATCATCGACCTTGTTCAGATGCAGGCTGATGTCTACTATGATGACAAGGGTCTCGACGTCAGAGTTGAGGATATTCCCGAGAACATGAAGGAACTTGCACAGAAGTATCATGATGAGCTCGTTGAGCACGTCGCCGAACAGGACGACGAGCTGCTCGAGAAGTATCTCGGCGGCGAGGAGCTCACCATTGATGAGATAAAGACCTGCATCCGCAAGTCTACTATCGCCAATAAGATGGTTCCCGTATGCTGCGGTACTTCTTACCGCAACAAGGGTGTTCAGCAGCTGCTTGACGCTATTGTTGATTACATGCCCGCTCCGACGGATGTCCCGTCGATAAAGGGCACGAACCCCGAGACCGGTGAAGAGGAGTTCCGTCATTCTTCGGATTCCGAGCCGTTCGCAGCTCTTGCTTTCAAGATCGCGACCGATCCCTTCGTCGGTAAGCTCTGCTTCTTCAGAGTTTATTCGGGCACAGTCACCACCGGCAGCACTGTTTACAATGCTACCAAGGACTGCAACGAGCGTCTGGGAAGAATCCTTCAGATGCACTCCAACCACAGAAAGGATATCGACTGCGTTTACGCCGGAGATATCGCTGCGACTATCGGTCTTAAGAACACCACTACCGGTGACACGCTCTGCGACGCCAAGGCTCCGATAATCCTTGAGTCTATGGAGTTCCCCGATCCCGTTATCAGGGTCGCTATCGAGCCCAAGACCAAGGCAGGCCAGGAGAAGATGGCTATCGCGCTTGCAAAGCTCGCCGAAGAGGATCCGACCTTCAAGTGCTACACTGATGAAGAGACGGGTCAGACCATCATCGCCGGCATGGGTGAGCTTCACCTTGAGATAATCGTTGACAGACTTCTTCGTGAGTTCAAGGTCGAGGCTAATGTCGGTAAACCCCAGGTCGCATACCGCGAGACCATCACCAAACCCGCAGAGAGCGATACCAAGTATTCGCGTCAGTCGGGCGGCCGCGGACAGTACGGTCACGTCAAGATCCGCATCGAGCCCAACCCCGAGAAGGGTTATGAGTTCGTCAACGAGGTCGTCGGCGGCGCTATCCCGAAGGAATATATCGGACCTGCAGAGGCCGGTATCAAGGGTGCAATGCAGTCGGGCGTTCTTGCAGGCTTCAATGTTGTTGACGTCAAGGTCACTCTTTACGATGGATCTTATCACGAGGTCGACTCCTCCGAAATGGCGTTCAAGATCGCCGGTTCTATGGCGTTCAAGGATGCGATGAAGAAGGCAGCTCCCGTGCTCATGGAGCCCATCATGAAGGTCGCCATTATCGTCCCCGAGGACTATATGGGCGATGTTATCGGCGATGTCAACTCCCGCCGCGGACAGATCGAAGGCACCGAGATGCGTACGGGCGCAGTGCAGATCAATGCATTTATCCCGCTGTCGAACATGTTCGGCTACGCTACCACCCTTCGTTCCAAGACGCAGGGACGCGGTCAGTATGTCATGGAGCCCAGCCACTACGCCGAGGTTCCGAAGTCCATTGCTGAGACTGTCATCAAGGACAAGTAATTTTTAAAAAGCACTTGAATTTTCAGGTGTAAATTGATAGAATAGTTTTATGCTGATGCATGAGACAATTATTTAACCAATTAAAGGGAGGAAATTCCAAATGGCAAAAGCTAAATTCGAAAGAACTAAGCCCCATGTAAACATTGGTACCATTGGTCACGTTGACCATGGTAAGACTACTCTTACCGCTGCTATCACCAAGACTCTCGCTATGAAGGGCGAGGCTGAGTTTGTTGATTACGCTAACATCGATAAGGCTCCCGAGGAGAGAGAGCGCGGTATTACAATCAACACCGCTCACGTTGAGTATGAGACTGCTACCCGTCACTATGCTCACGTTGACTGCCCCGGCCATGCTGACTATATCAAGAACATGATCACCGGTGCTGCTCAGATGGACGGCGCTATCCTGGTTATCGCTGCTTCCGATGGTGATA
>OBDM01000646.1_pt1 | contig 12893 bp, 10 predicted proteins | sample 1518281 | NCBI WGS metagenome assembly OBDM01 (sample SAMN01760942, study PRJEB22395) | human gut metagenome | reverse complement strand
CGGCACACGCGTTGCTGACGAAGCGCGCAATCTTGTTGAATACTGCAATCACGAGGATGGCTGGATACAATTTCTTGAGCCGATACTCTGGACGACCATCTACCTTGTTCGTAACCCCACCACATAGAACCGATATCAGGCTTAACGTAGAATACGTTGCTGTTGATATTACCAATACGAGCTTCGGCTGAAGCAGGAATGCCGGCAAATGCATTGGAATATTCAGGAGCGGTCAAATCTTCCATGATACATGAATATGATGTGATAGGAGTCATACCGTCTACCAACTGGCTTCTATCTACCATATCAACGTAATCCAAAGAAGGTTCGTGTTCTACAATGACCTTACCAATACCCGGAATAGTAACACCCTTGATCTTTACAGGTCCTAATTCAAGAGCATCGTTTGATCCTGTTACCGGGTTATTGATGATACGTTCTGTACCCATAAGCGGAGCTAAGGCGCCTAATTGAGAGAAGAACTCATCACGGAAGATTTCAACGATGTTCTTGTAAGCCATAGCACCTACCTTGAATTTCATTACACGATTTTCAATCGGCATATCGCTACGGCCACGGAAAATATAGTCAGCAGCAGCCAGGAAGTGTTCACGCTTGATACCACCCGGACGAGCGTAGGAAATAACGAAACCACGGCGCAGTTGGTGATACAGACCTTCGTTTTTCATCAAAACACCATTATGACCCTTGACTCTACCTCCGCGCATGAACATAAGTTCGTATGCTTCCATCTTAGCCAATTCAGCCAAGCAGAACAAAGACACCGTATTAGCTACACGTGCTGTACGCATATCAATGCTTCCGTCACCAAGACGAGAACCGATGATAGCATAACTTGCATCACCTCCTCTGATTTCAGAAAGCTGACGAACTTTCTGGTAAGCCTTGTCGATGAAATTCTGTGTACGTTCGTCTGCATAAGCCAAAGACTTAATACCGGCGTACATAGTCGTTTCACCTTCAACACCACGGTGTCCACCAAGCGTAAATTCACAAGTCATAGAACCGGCCTTAGAAGCACCTCCTACACCAGAGAACTGAGTAGAGAACTCACCAAGAACGTTTGTTACCTTCCAGTATTTAATACCGGCACGAAGCATGTCTTTCGGGAAGTATTTAGCACGAGAACGGCCCCACAACTTACACCAGTATCTCCAGTTTTCACCTTCTTGTTTCGGAGGACGCTCTGTAGAGATAAGAGCCTGGCAACCGTTAATCACATCGTAAGTAATAACATCTCCTTGTTTAAATTGTGCATTCAACACAATTTCGAAGAAGCTTTCATCAATACCGGGTTTTGCATACTTCAAGGAAGTGTCCTCTACAGTAACAACCTCATACGTTTCTGATACCGGAAGATCATAACGGAATGAACCATTGATACCATTTACGGTAATAGTAGCATCCTGTTTGATCATACCCATATACATAGGCAGAGGATAGTTTGTAATGTTAGAAAACAACTCAAGCATACCCAGATGGTTCTTGTCCGGATCTTCGTAGTACCAATCTTCTAAAGAGCTAAGATCGTGTTCTACGATACTTTGCTTAACGACTTTAGCGTCGGTATATCCAATCACCGTGTCACCATTCATGGTGGCCGGGAAATTTTTTGTTAAAAGTACATTAGCCATGAACGAAAAAATGTTTTAATTTTTAATTTATACTGATTTCATCGAACTTCACACCTTGAACTTGATCACCTCTATCATCTACCGGAGCCACCCTCTTGTCTTTATTCGTGTGGCTGATGAGCTTATAAATTTTCTTTTTCTCATCAACTACAGCTTGATTCGACTTCTGTTTTATGAACTCTCCTGGGTTCATAAGAAACATAATCAAATCTGGTGCTTCTTCCGGATTCATCATCATCTCCCTTACCCTATTAAATGCTTTGGTAATTCCGGGATTCGATTCAGAAGGTTTTAGGGCAAAATCAAGAGCTTTAGATACCATAGTGTCATTTAGCTGATACTTTGCCTGGATAGAAGACTTAAGGTCTTTCTTATACCTTCTAAAATCTTCTGCATCCTTCGCCTTCTTTTCGGCAGCCTCTTTAGTACGTTGCTGGATAATATCATCCATTCTCTTATCAAGCTCAGCCTTGTACTTTATAGCCTTTGCTTCAACATACTCTTCACCTTTATTGATAATGCCTTTGAAAAACTCATCAGCTTCATCTTTAGGCAATCCAAGAAGATCAACATAATGGCGAACGATCTTTATCTGATCTGCTTTGTTTTCAATGTCAAGCTTTTCTATAGGAGCGACATTCGTATCATATTGCTTAAGAATATCAACGATATTCGCGCCGGCCTTATCAGCCTGGATAAGCTTCTTAGTAATATCAGAAACAGAGGTAACATCTATCTTATCCTTAACAATATCCTCTTTCTGGCTTTCAAGGACTGTAGATAGTATGTCACACAACGAATCTTCTTTACTAAAATCAAGATCATTGATAGTAATCTCTTCGCCGTTTTCACCGCTAAACACCACATCTTTCAAATCGGGAATAATTCCCCTTGAAGAAAGGACATCCAATACTTTTCTGTAATTGACAACCGGGGTCTCTACCTGATCCTGATTAACATCAACTACATTCTCTTCTCCTTTTTTATCCTCTTTAGGATCAGGAGTAGGATCAACAACCAGCTCTTCTTTAATTTGAGAACCTTCTTCTACAGGCTTCTCATCTTTTTTAGCCGGTTCATTACCATTAATAGGCAGAATATCTTCTTCCCTATTATAAACATCATCAACCGGACCGATACTAAAAATATCGTCCAATCCTACTATTCCATTTTTTTCTAATTTTCCCATACTGCAAAAATATTTAAATACCTATATTTCAGACAAAAAACTTATAAGTGTTTAATCTTCACTAAAAATTAAATATCCCCAAATTTTATTAGAGATTTTCTAATGAAATTTGGGGATATTTAATCCTTAATTTTTATTGATTCCGGCTACATACCTTTTGGTGGCATCTTCCCTCGCTCGTTGAGCAAGCTCTTTGGATTTTAATTTTAACTCTTCCATTTTCATTCTCATTTCATCATCATGAAGTTTGGAATCGTTTTCAATTTTCTTATCCTCTATCCTTTCCTTGCTTTCTATATCAGCTTGCCTTACGGTCTGATCTGAAACAGAAGCCAGGAAGTTGAGGGAGGTGGCGTCGCTCTTGGCGTCTGCCGCCCTGCCTGCCGCCTGTATCTTCTCTTGAAGTATCCTGTATTGACCTTTCTTGTCTTCCAAAGCAAGTTCATGCTGACGTTGCTTATCCTTCTCAGCAGCTTCAGCTTGTATCTGTTGCTGGTTAAGCTGCATCTGATTCTGTTGTTGCTGCTGCATCTGACGCTCGTTGTATGCGCGAGTATTCCTTGCATTCTGTATAAGTTCCACCATAGAATCTGATGTGAAGATAGATGCAAGATCGTAAATGTCTCCTCCGGCCGTATTTATCTGCAACATAAAGGTCTTGAACTTTTCAAGCTCATCCCTTTTCTTCGAGTTGGATAAAGCTTGAACACCAAGATGCCTTAGGCTAAGACCGTCGGTTCCTATAGATAAAAACGCTCTGGTAAGGTCACTTTTTGTGTACATTACAGAAATATCCTTTCCTTCTTCCTGGCATTGTTGAGCAACGGCCAGGTGAAGATCGAGAGCCCGTTTCTTGAAATAACCGAAGTTATCAAAGTATATCTGTGTTTGTAACATAGATGCCGTAACGCCCTGCTGGACTCCGGTGGCAGTCTCATACCTGTTGGGGCCGTTAATTACTTGAGGCGTGATGCCAACCATTTCAAAACACTTCATCCTTGACCATTCAGCAAGCTCCATTCTTGTTTTAAGCTGCTCTGTCTGCGACAAATCATAGACGGCAAACTGGTTGAAAGGAACACCGCCTTTCGTGTTTTGAGATGAGGTATCTAATGTCAGAGCACCTACAGACTTAGCCACATCAAGAAGGTTAGCCCATATATCAGCCACATCTTCACCCAAATCCTTGTATTCACTTGGAACCAGATTTATATCTCCTAAGAAGAATTTACCGATCTCCTTTTCAAGAATATTGTTTATCTGATTTATGGAGAAATTATAAAATATTTGATATGGCTGAATCCTGTTAGCCATAGAAGTACCAATATATCCGGCAACGGGTAGAACAAAGTCATAGATGTTACTATCCCCTTTTATCTGGTGATCGATAGGTTCTCCGTCCAGATACAGGTTGTCCTGAGCGAGAGCACCGCCGCTGATCTTAACCCCGTATCTTACCTGTGGAACGTAATCTACGAAATAGGTATTAATCTCCGGGTTCTCCATGCCCTTACTCATGGTCCTGGTAATTTTCTTAATACCATTTTCCTGTAAAAAGTCTTGAAGAAGCTCGTCAGTTACCATTTCAGTAGTTACTAATCCGGTTTCAGTTTGGTAGGTAATTACATATACCTGAGCCGGGGATACCCAATATGATTCAGTTACCTGATACAAATCACTACGAACATGCTCGTCGCTCAAACTCTGGGCACGGTTATAATAATTACCATGCTCTAAATTTGGCATGAATCTGATTCTGTGATATTCGTTGCCATTACTATCGTATCCGGTATATGTGCCGGCTGGGATACCGTAATAATCCTCATAAGCTTTTATAGAAGCATAATCATTATATCCTTTCCAAGGTATTACCTTATTCTGATATAACATCCCTACACTCGCCGATTTGGATAAACTTACATAGCTTCCATTATCACCATTATAATAAGTGCCATTGAAATTATCAGCACCTCCTATAAGCTTTTGCTTGTCTTTTGCCGTAAGAAGATGCCCCCACCTTACTATAATATCATTGGCAGTATAATAATGAACACGACCAATATAATCCCCATATTGAGGATACTTGCTATCTAATGTCTTAGAATAAAACGTATTCAACGGAGACCACCTCTCCGGCTTATAATAGTCGTATCCTACATGATAATTTCTAAAGCAACGACCGGTAAGAAGATAGTCAATGAAATTCTCAGTATCTATCTCATCCATGTAAAAACGCCCCCTGTCCGCCTCAAGCGTATGAGAACCCCATATAACCTCGGCAGTCTTCCATTTTGTATTCATGAAGTTCTCTATCTCAGGAGGGGTCATAGATGCTTTCACCTCTTGTATCTGCTGAGCATAAGCCTGCTTTTCTTCTTCGCTGGCAAAATTATTATAATCCGGATCCAATCCTCTATTTAATAACTCTTGCCTAACCCTTCTGTCCAATTCCTCTCTAATGTAATTATAAAGAAGATTTTCCTTCGTGGCAGAATACTGATTCACTTCAGATTCGTCCAATCCAACTACATTATACTTGTCAGAAAGATTGCCCAACCATCCTACAAAAGCGTTTACGATCGTACCTATTATATCATAATGACGTAAGAATGATGGAATATTTACATTGTCCCTTATAGACTGAACATCCTTAAGATAAGGAATTACATCTTTCAGTTCCATAAATGACAGCTTGCCTTCCATCATCCTATAAAAATCCTTGAACTTTTGGTTCTCATCAAGCTGCTTCAAACCAATCAATTCAAGAGAATCCATAGTGGCTTTAAACCACTCCTTGGTTTTTCTCTTGGTAGGTATAGCCTGCACCGGCAACCCTGAAAATACTCCTCTGGCCGGAAAAGCCTGATCTCTGTTAAAATACTCCATGAGCTATATGTTTTTTCACAAAGATAGGTAAATTGTTCTACCTATCTCATTTTGTAAGGGTTATGTCTTCTTACCGTAAATCCTTTGACCTGTTCCATCTTCTTGCGCTCTCTCTTCTTTTGATTCTCCTTCTGAGTCGTACTTTCAGGCATATAACCCATATCATCATAATACTTAGCCAGAAGAAGAGCGTGGCCGAAGGCTATGATACGGTCGGTGTTGGCCCCAGGGCCGAAGGCTATGATCTCATCAAGAAGTTCTATATCAGGGATACGGTAAATACCTTTCTGTGTTATTTCATTACCATCATCATCATACCCAACAACAACATCCTCCCAGCAATATTGAATAACGGTATTGAAAAGCATGCGCTGATTGGGAACCGTAGGAGCCAAACCGAGCTTGTTGTTCTGACGGGCGCCAGCACGAATAATCTTACCGGCAAGACGTTCGCCATCTTCCAGCAACATAAGCTGCTTATTTCGTCTCGTAAGATAAAATTCATACATTCTGTCGGCATTCTCCATAAGACACTTGGCCCCATACGCTTCTTGAAGTATTTCACAATTCCTACAAAAATCATCGGAAGATGGAGGACGTGATGCGTATGATGCTACTATGCAATAAGCAAATGGATCGTTGATTTTTACATATCTTTTAAGTACATAAAACGAACCAACAGAATCAGTATCAGCCTTGTCAGATTTATAGGGGTCAAGCGATGAAACATAAGTGTAATCAAAAACACCTCCTTCTTCTGGTGGATCCTCATATATAACAACAGGAGAATCTATGTTACCACCTTGAAACGGATAATCAGCAAGCTGCTTATCACTAAAATTATACCCCATTTTCATGCCGTCTATCTGATAAATATCCACTGTTTTACCAGGCCTACCTTCTTCAAGAAGACGGCTTTTGTGCTTCAACGCATCTTCTACAGGAAACCTATTTACATTCGTATTAAGAAAACAATCATCTATAGACAAAGGAAATGCCATTCGTTCCTGAACGTATAAAGCTCTATCCTTTTTGACAAGTTCGTCAAGACGTGATTTTATTATTCCAGTGTTTTTATCAAAGTCTGAAACTTTTATTTTTATCTTCTTAAGACCGGGAGCATTCTCTACTCCAAGATACTTATCAAGAGTCGTTTCTTTCTTTTCATACGCATGAGACATCTGGGCCGGAACAAAGCATCCGGATTTACATATACGCCATGTTGGTTTAATAACTCTCTTATTTAGAATATCATAATTCATTATAATGAATCCATATTCGTCCGGAGAGTTCATGATTTTCTGGGCATCTTGAGACTTTTCTACATTACCTCCAGTTCCCGCCATCAAACAAACGCCCCTCATTCTACCATGCATCATATGAGCCGGCCTACCGGCAAGCCATGCCCCAAGCACCGGGAATTTACCTACCTCATCATATATAGACGTATATGGAGTTCCACCTGCGGTCTTCAATGATCCTCGTGTCTTTCCATCATCAACGTTAGTGATTCTTATTCTGGCATAAACATCACGTTGATTATTGATGTTTCTTGTACCTAAAACAACTTCTTTAGTCCAGTCGTTACCGGTCCTGTTTATAGCAAGATAAGGAGGAAGATTATCAAGTCCAAACTCAAGATACTCTCCCATATTGGCAAGGTCTTCTTTACTTGCTCCAATAACATTATGCGTCAAATTGTACGTCATTGTAGCATTACGAGCCAGAAGAGAACTCATTATGGCCGTATTATGAGTAACGATGTAATTGGTGGTCAAAAATAAATGAGAATCATTATCAACGGTTATACAAGTGGCATGCTCCTTTCCGTATATCGATATGGATCTTATTTTTAATTCCTTACGATTCCTTGATAGTATAAGTTTGTTCCCCTCCAATTTAGCATACCAACCTGAAGCCCAAAACATACGTTGTACAAAATTTATGACATCCATATCAATATGAGACAACGTAAGCTCTTCTTCTCCGGTTACTACGTTTCTGAAAGAACGAATGAAGTTTTCTATAAAATCTTTCTTTTGATCTATGGACGATCTTAAAAACTTCTTACAAACGTATTTATCAAAAAACATATCCCCACCATAGCCACCGAGATAAGCCGCCAGCATCGAGGCGTAGGCTGACGGCGGAACCGGCAGCTTTGCCGTAGGGTAGTTCAGGGCCTCACCTACTGGGATAGACATACTCTTATAATCTAATCCGGCTATGGATCTAAGACTCCTAACATGCCATTTTCCTCCATGATTGACACGCCATTGATGATTACCGCAGCAAATAACATTACGACCGTCTTCAAATACGACTCTGTAGGTAGTTACTTCTCCTTGAGGATAGACACCTACGACTTCTACTAAATTCCCTTTATCGTCATATATCTTATCCCCTACAACGATATTTCCTATCATCTTTTCCCGGTCCTCAAGATAAAGTATCTCAGAGTCAAGAAGGGCTTTTCCAAAACGACGGCACCCGAACATGAATATTCCTTTATTCTCTTCTTCAGCCTGCTTTAGAAATTCGGCAAACATCCATTCATTATCACGAAGCTGCGAATTTCCAGGAATACGATCATCTCCTACGTCAATCATCATCTTCCAGAAATTGATATGCCAGTATAGCCAAGGATGGATAAATACCCCATTTATGGTAACACCGTTAAGGAGTTTCATAGCCTCATTCTCCCAGAATTGCTTGACATCATTGTCTTGCTCTTCATAAGAATAAAGGTCATTCCATAACGGAATATCGTTACCCATATTTATATAAAGTTCTTTACTGTTAATATTCATGACAAAACTATTTATCGAGCTTGTTCTCAGCTTCATTCTTAACAAAAGACTGAATACCTGATACTGTTTGTCCTCCTTTTAGGCTTTTCTTGTTTTTGGCAGCCTCAAGCTGATTATAGACATCCATTATTCCACACATCTTAATATAAGATTCAGTCCATTGCATTAAGCTATCAGACAAGCTCTTTTGAAACCTAAATTCTTTCTCCCTCTTATCGGAATCTTCTATTTTATCCCAAGGATTTTCAGATAGATAACGTTCAGCCTTATCTATCTGATCCCTTAGCACAAGAAGTTTCCGATCTACGTAAGAAACATCATCGTTAGTCGGCTTTCTTGCTTTCATTGTTAACTATTTTTAAAAAAGCCTCATACTGAGACTTAAGCATATTAAACCTGTCTTCAAGAGAAGATGGATCAACACGATACTTACACATGTTTTTTATTCCTTCCTCAACAAATTCATCCTTGAACGCAACAGAATCAGTATTATTATCAACGTACATAATAAAATCCGATTCTCCGTCGTTTACTATCATGTCAAGAACCTTCTTGCTGTCATTATCTATATTAAGATCATGACCGGCGTTAATAGATAACCTGTAGACGGTCTTGACAGAAGAAGATACTTTCATTATCTCTTGTTGATACAAGTTGGTCATAAACGACTTTTCTTCCAAATCAATAAAGTCTTCCAACTCTATATCATTTTCCTCTTCCTTCTTCCTAATAATATCCTTAGTTAGCTCTTCCATATCCTCTCCCACCTTATCCTGCTCAGACAGTAGATGGTTGTAATAAGAAATAAGATGCTTTATATCTGAATCAAAATCAATCTTCTTCATTATCAAGAACCTTTTTATCGTAAATAATAACGTCCATCAACTCCATTGATAAATTATAATCAGCCACTTCAAAAAGCTCGCTGTCTGTCAACGTCCTTAAAAAAGAAACAGATAATCCTCTTTTCTTTGCAAAAGACCTAAGTACAGCATAGAGAATGTCTCCGGCCGAATAATCGGGGAGATCATCACAAGATGCCTGCAACATAGAAAATAAGGATTTCCTTTTATCTTCGCATTGTAAATGCCTTGCTTTACCACATCCTCCCATAACACTTAACTTTTTTGGATTATAATACCTTCAAAATTAAACGGAATCTTTTCCTCTTTTTGAGACCCATCTTTTTGATAGTGAACAGTCATATGTTTTACGAATCTTCCTATTCCAAATCCTGCTGTATGTATCTCTATATTGAACTTAAAGTGACGGGAATCAATGATATTCAAATTAGAAGACGTACAGCCACAAGATGTCTCTGATGCTGTTATATTCATATCATGCTTCGACTCAAGAACGAATGAAAACCTTATACTGTTTCCTTTCTCTACTGGTTCGAAAATTATTTCAAATGATTTACCGTCTTTAGACAGGTCAATATTATACTGCTTGTCATCTGTAGAAATAACATTAAACTCATCAGAATCCATTGTAATAAGCTCTAATCTGTTCCACCTTGATTTCTCATCATAAAAATCAGTAGAATACTGCCGGTCCATCCACGAAGGACGCGGAAGCCCCTCCCCAAGCGCACACTCCTCTGTCTTACTCCAGGCCTTCTGCTTGATGAAGCACGTACATACCGAACAACGATTTTTACCTATTTTCTTGCTTACGTACAAAGAAAGAGGAAGCATAGAGTTAGGGACGTTCTTGGTATTGAATTTACATCCTTCACACTTTTCAAGACGTTCCTTGTACCAATCAGGATAATCTTCTTTTTTTCTTGGAAGTTTTTTTAATATCGTATCCATAAAAGCATCGTATATAACTTCCGCTTGCAAAATCTTTTTCATAACTTATCTGTTAAATTCCTGTTCTTGAATATTTTGTATTTCACTAAAACTATGACCCTTACGAGATTTAAAGATAGATAATTTGTTGTGTTTTATCAACATATCCCCACCTTTTATCTCACCTGAATCATAAGCATCCTTTATCATCCTTATCTTAATATCAAGGCACTGAAGTTCTTTTTCCTGATACTTAGATAATTTTTCTACCTTGGGTTTAAGACGCTCAAGGTTGTTTTTTCGCCTCTCCATCTCATGAAGGTTACAAACCATATCACCCACATACGGGAACGATACAGACACGTTATCTGTGTACGTACATAAGTTATTGGCATAAGAAATACTGGCTCTGAAAACGTCACGTATTTGGTTTCGGTCGTAAACGCCCCCGGTCTTATCCATCACATCATCTATAATATGTGACTCAAATGATATAGGGAAATTATTCTTCGCCATCGGCTTCAAAAGTTTTCTTTCTGTAAAATAAAGAAACCAACGCACATTGATCTCTGGAACCCTCCAATACAAAAAGACGGCGCATGTTCTCTATATCCGGGCACAAACACCTGGTCCTGTAATTCCCTTCACGGTCAATCAAAATACCACGCTTCTTCATCTCCGTATCCAAAACCGATACATATTGAAGATCGGTACTGAAACAATGAGAAAACTTCTTCTTCGTCTCATACGAATATCCAAACACAAAATAATAGGCAAGAAGATTTAAATGCCTCGCATCTATGACATTCTTCTCATTGCCGGAAGCCATTAAGTATCCGTTATAAAACAGAAGTATCTTCTTCGCCATATCTACCGTATTGGAATAAGGCACTAAAAGCCTATAAGCTCTATTACTAACATCTTTATTATCACTTTCTTTCATGAGATTATCGTTTTGATACAAAGATAAGGATTAAAGATTTATAAATTCAAAATTAACGTATTTTATGACAATGGATTCAGAATTTGTCCCGATATTTGCACTGTAACATTAAAAAAAATAAGTTCTTGTTGTTTGATTCTTGAATTTTTTTTCTACATTTGTAGCACGTTACAGATTTGAAGTAAAATTCAAATAAAACGACAAGAATATAAAATATTAAGTGTCTTGTTGTTTTCTATTTGGATTGATTCAAATTTGTAACGGGATTTTGGAGTTTTCCGGACGAAAAAAAAAGACATGAATCGGATGGATATCCCCAAAAATCCATCCGATTTTTTTTTGTTACAGATTATGAAGCTACAATTAGGTAGAAATATTAACATAAGTCTCAGACTTTTGGAACAGTGGTCATCAGATTCGCTGTTCATGGAACTGTACGCTTTATACTGTATGATAAAAATCTCCCGCCGGGATTCGAGAATAAGATTCAAAAACCAGAAAGATCTTCTTCATAAGCTTGGGATCGGGTATTCGAAATTCAAGAACATGACAGGACATCCGATGTTTGACGAACTGTTCCGTATGACGGATAGTACGTTCGTTGCAAGAAGGTATCGTGTTAATGGCGTACAACTTACTCTCGGATGTGGAAAAGTGAGTCTTCCAAAGAATAGGATTTTAATTAAGATAAGGAAAAATGAAATAACAAACCATGAAAAGGTCCTTGACAGGATAAGAGAGGCGATGTTTGTTAATTTAGTCAGAAACAATGAGTCTGTACTGAACAGTGGAGAGACAAACTCTCAGGCGGATGTCGTAGACGGAAGCCACTCGTATTATGGATTAATTGATTCGACGATAAGTAATAAAACAATTGCCTTGTATTTGAATGTAGGACTAACAAAAGCGAAAGAGATTGTCGGTATGGCGATAAAAGACAAGCTCGTAAAAAGGTTCGAAAACGTACAATTTATAACATACGTAGATAATCCTCGTGCTTACATTGAAGCAAATGAACATAACTACCCAATAGGTAAGCTGATTCCGGTATATAGGCATGGAGCCGTTTTCTGGCAAATAGCAAATACCTGGACCTTGTATAAAAAAGGAGCAACAAACAGATGGTATTTTGGAGAGAAGGATATAGAGAAAGGAGAAAAAGAAAAAGTGAATAAGAAAGACGATTTCAATTTCTTCTTAAAAGACAACACTCATATCCTACGTTTCCTAAACGCAGATGAAGTTGTTTCCGAAGATGGCGAAATCCTTGGCATAGATCGTAAAAAGACAAAAGAAGAAGAAGCAAGGTCATTAGCTTCTGCTATGGCTAAAGAAGCGCATAAAGACTTCTGGGACGGATATGAGCGAAGTACACAAAACCAAATTATAAGAAAGTACTATCGCGCTATCATAGCAGAAGATAAGAAGCGAAGAATGGACATGTTCTTAAACTGTCTTAAACAATCATACGACAAGGTTAGTGGGTGGAGTAAGGAGAAGGTAGCCACGGTAAAGGCAGGCCTGGCTGATGCGGAAGCCTGCTGTGCTGTGGTTGGTAAAGAACGACTTGCCGGAGCCTGACGGACCGAGAATGAACTTGTTGCGGTTGGTAGTGAT
>OBDM01000643.1_pt1 | contig 12947 bp, 9 predicted proteins | sample 1518281 | NCBI WGS metagenome assembly OBDM01 (sample SAMN01760942, study PRJEB22395) | human gut metagenome | reverse complement strand
ACTAGTGTTATAATTGAAATGTTAGGGTCAGAGCCTAATGCCTTACCGCTTGGCTACTGGGCACTGGTGCTCGTAATCGGAGTCGAACCGATACTCCTTGTGGGAAATAGATTTTGAGTCTATCGCGTCTACCAATTCCGCCATACGAGCAGTACATGTCAATTATAACACTAGTCAAGCGGAAAATACAATAGTTTAATTTTCTTATTTTTAATTTCAATAAGACCTTCATCTTTTAAATTCTTAAGTTCCCTTGTCATAGCACTTCTATCTACCGCAAGATAATCGGCTAGGGCAGTAAAACTTGATTTTAAATAAAGAACTCTAGCATTAGTCTCTTGATAAGAATTTTTAAAATATTCTAAAAGTTTATTTCTAATTGTTTTATTAGTTAGAATATCTAATCTTTGACTTGCTTCAGTATATTTTTTATTTAGAAGTTCTAAAAGATTTATTAGAAACTGAGAATATATTTGCGATGAAGTGTTCTTAGGGTTTAGTATAAAATGCATTTCCATAAATATTATTGTAACATCAGTCTTTGCTTCAATTTCATATTCTTTATTATTTAAATTTGAAATATTAGTACCCAAAATATTACCTTCACTAAGTTCTTCAATTATAATCTTATTTCCATTCTTATCTGTCTTTATTATATTTGCATCTCCTGCTATGATGATTCCAATAAAGTCATCGATTTTTATTTTATTTAAAATAAGTTCGTTTACATTAAAGTGTAAAGTATTTGCTTCTAACATTTTTAACAAAATGCCTTGTTTACTGGGGTGAATATTTTTAAAAAGATCATTCATTTTAACCACCTAAAATAATTTTATCATTATTTCAAATTTGTTGCAATTGCAACAATACAAATTACTGTTAAGACGTTATAATGAAGTTGTTAAATATAGGGAGGAAGTAAAATGAAAGTAATTAAAAGAGATGGACATATGGTAGATTATTGTCCAGAAAAAATTGAACAGGCTATTTTAAAAGCTAACAAAGAAGTTGAGGAAAGTGAGCAAGCTAGTAATACTCAAATTAAGAATATTATTAAGTATATTGAGTCTTTGGGTAAGAAGAGAATTTTAGTTGAAGATATTCAAGATATTATTGAGATGAAACTTATGAGTATTGGTAAATATCAACTTGCTAAGAAATATATTACATATCGTTATACAAGAGAACTTGTAAGAAGAAGTAATACTACAGATTTAGCTATTAAAGAACTTATTGATGGAGAAAATGAGTACTGGAATACAGAAAACTCAAATAAGAATGCCAAGATAGTTACTACTCAAAGAGATTATCTAGCAGGAATAACAAGCACTGATATTACAAGAAGATTCTTATTGCCAGAAGAAATAGTTGAAGCACATGACCAAGGAATTATTCATTTCCATGATGCTGACTATTTTGCTCAAAATGCACTTCATAATTGCGATTTAATTAATTTAGAGGATATGCTTCAAAATGGAACTAACATTAATGGTGTAATGATTGAAAAACCACATAAATTTTTAACAGCAGTAACAATTGCCACTCAGATTATTACAGCAGTATCATCAAGCCAGTACGGTGGATGCACTATAACACTTACTCATCTAGCACCATTTGTTAGAGATAGTTACAACCGTTATTTAAAAATATATAAAAATAGAAAACTATCTAAAGAAGATTGTGAAAAGTTTGCTAAAGAAGATTTAAAGACTGAGATTACTGCTGGTGTTCAAACATTCCAATATCAAGTTAACTCAATGACGACGACTAACGGCCAAGCACCTTTCCTAAGCGTTTGCATGTATCTAGGTGAAACTGAAGAATATAAAGAAGAACTTGCCATGATTATTGAAGAATTCTTAAATCAAAGAATTGAAGGAATGAAAAATGAAAAGGGTGTATATATTACTCCAGCATTCCCAAAACTTTTATACGTATTAGAAGAAGATAACATTCATGAAAATAGTAAGTATTACTACTTAACTGAACTTGCTGCTAAATGTACTGCTAAGAGAATGGTTCCAGACTATATCTCAGAAAAGATGATGAAGAAACTTAAAATTGATAAAAATGGTAATGGACAATGTTATCCATGTATGGGCTGTAGAAGTTTCTTAACACCATATGTTGATAAGGAAGGCAAACCTAAGTATTATGGTAGATTTAATCAAGGGGTTGTTACAATAAACCTTGTTGATGTAGCACTATCAGCTGATAAAGATGAAGAACTATTTTGGAAGATATTTGATGAAAGATTAGAACTTTGCCATAGAGCACTTCAAATTAGACATAAACGCTTAGCTAAAGCAACGAGTGATGTAGCACCAATATTATGGCAACATGGTGCTCTTGCTAGATTAGGTAAGGGAGAAAGTATTCATGAGTTATTACATGGTGGATACTCTACAATTAGTTTGGGTTATGCTGGTTTATATGAATGTGTTAAATTTATGACTGGACACTCTCATACTGATAATGGTAAGGGTAAAGAGTTTGCTTTGGAAGTTATGCAGAAATTAAATGATAAATGCAAAGAGTGGAAAGAAGCCGAAAACATGGATTACAGTGTTTATGGAACACCTATTGAAAGCACTACATATAAATTTGCTAAATGTTTAAGAGGACGCTTTGGAATAATCAAAGGTATTACAGACCGTAATTATATTACTAACTCATACCATGTACCAGTATTTGAAGAAATAGATGCCTTTACTAAGTTATCACTTGAAAGTGAATTCCAAAAGTTATCTCCTGGTGGAGCAATCTCTTACATTGAAACTCCTAATTTGCAAAATAACATTCCAGCAGTAATTGAAGTTATTAAGTTTATTTATGATAATATTATGTATGCAGAATTAAATACAAAAAGTGATTATTGCCAGAAGTGTGGATATGATGGTGAGATTTTAATTAATGATGATTTAGAGTGGTATTGTCCTAATTGTGGAAATAAAGACCATGACACCCTAAATGTTGCAAGAAGAACATGCGGTTATATTGGTACTAAGTTCTGGAATAAAGGTAGAACTCAAGAAATTAAAGAAAGAGTCTTACATTTAGATAATAAGGATGCATAATGGCAAGATATAATAAAATTAGAAAGATGGATATCTCTAATGGTCCTGGAGTTAGAGTATCAGTATTCATGCAAGGATGCACATTTAATTGTAAGAACTGTTTTAATCCAGAAACACATGACTTTAATGGAGGCAAAGAGTTTACTGACGATACAATAAATGAAATATTAAATCTTTGCAATAATAGTTATATAGCTGGCTTATCTATTTTAGGGGGTGAGCCACTTCATAATAAGAATATAGATGCTAGTACAAAATTAGCAAAAGCATTTAAAGAAAAGTATCCAGATAAAAGTGTTTGGATATGGACTGGTTTTAACTTTGAAGACTACGTTATGGATAAAGAAATAACTAAATACGCTGATTTTATTGTTGATGGTCAGTTTGAAGAAGATAACAAAAATCCAAAACTTTTGTATTCAGGTTCTAGTAATCAAAGAGTTATCAATGTAAAAAAGACAATGAAAAAAGGTAAAGTAGTAGAGGAGAATAATTTATGAAGTTAAGAGGATTTGAAGTTGCTAAAGGATGGGAAAGCAAAGACATTCACATACCAATTAGAAAAACTGCAAACTCTGCTGGATATGATGTAGAAGCGGCAGAAGATGTTGTTATTCATCCATTTAAATTAGGAGATAAACCAACACTTATTCCTACTGGACTTAAAGCATACTGCCAGAGTGATGAATGGTTTATGCTTGCTAATAGAAGTTCTAATCCTATTAAAAGAGGACTTGTGATGGCAAATAGTATTGGTGTTATTGATAGTGATTATTATGGTAACCCTGATAACGATGGGCACTTTATGTTTGCATACTATAACTTCTTTAATGAAGACGTTGTTATTAAAAAGGGTGATGTAATAGGTCAAGTTATTTTCCAAAAGTATTTAGTTACTGATGATGATAATGCAACAGGCATGCGTACTGGTGGATTTGGCTCTACTGATAAATAGGAAGAAATTCCTATTTTTTTTATGCTTAGTGTGGTATAATTCTATTGTGTCCTTGTAGCACAGTAGGATAGTGCAATCGCCTCCTAAGCGATAGGTCGGCAGTTCGAATCTGCCCAGGGACGCCATTGTTGTGATTAAGAAGCCCTTTTGAGGTGCTTTTTTTTAAAGTAAACTAATAAGTGCTTTAGTTTTAATAATTTGTGTGCTATAATCTTAGGCGAAGAAAAACATGGTGAGAAAATGAAAAGGCTTATTAAGTATTACATGATTATAATTATTATTTTAATTTTATTTCTGGGTCATGGTCTTATTTTTAATCGTGAAAAAAGAACATACAAACTAGAAATTATTAGTTCTTATGGGGATAATGAAGCATATCACCCAAAAGTTATTACCTTTAATAAAAAGTGGAATGGGTACAAGTACTGGATGAGTTATACTCCATATCCAGGCGGTAATTCGGGCTATGAAAATCCTCATATAGCAGTATCAAACGACTTAATAAATTGGTATGCCCCTAATAAAAAAAATATAAGCCTTGACGAAGTAAAAAACAAATACAAGAAAAAAAGATATAATTCTGATTCTCATATAGTGTATAATAAAGATAAGGATACAATAACTTGTTATTGGCGTTATGTTGATGACGTTGCTGGCAGTGTTACAATCTTTAAAAGAGAAACCAGCGATGGAATAACATGGACTGCTAAAGAAAAAGTTTTATATTCTAAAGATAGACATAAAAAAGATTATGTTAGCCCAGCAATTATTTATGAAGATAGTACATATAAGATGTGGTATGTAGATGTTTATAATACAATTAGGTATGCAGAAAGTCCTGATGGTATGAAGTGGACTGATAAAAATAAGATTAGTTTTAAGTATCCAGAAAAATTAGATACATGGCATTTAGATGTTATTAAAACTGATAAAGGTTATGAAATGATTGTGGTTGCATATGATAAATGGAAAAATCATAATAAAATGGACTTATACTATACAATAAGTAATGATGAAGTTAATTTTAAGGATGCAATTAAGATTCTAGAACCAGAACGAGGAACACTCAATTGGGATAATAGTGGAATATATCGATCATCCATAATTTATCTAAATGACACATATTACCTATATTATGGTGCAGTCGGAGTTACCGCTGAGCGTGGCATCGGTCTTGCATATGGAAAAGATATTACTAACTTAGTAAGAGATAAGACAAATTATAAAGACCCTAAAAAAGTTAAGAGATTAATTAAGAAGCTAGAAAGGTAATTTTATGAAGTCAAAAGTATTATTTACAAAAGAAATAAGCACTAGTGGATTAGTTAAAATTTATGAAGCGTTAGGAAAAAAATTAAATGGCAAGGTTGCTGTTAAATTACACTCTGGAGAAGAAGGTAATCAAAATTATTTGAGACCAGAGTTTGTACGTGAATTAATCCATCGTGTTAATGGAACTGTTGTTGAGTGTAATACAGCATATATTGGAGCAAGAAATACAACAGAAAAACATCAAGTTTTAATGGAAAAACATGGATGGAATAAATATTTTGACGTTGATATTATGGATGCAGAAGGCGATTTAGAACTTGATATACCTAATGGCAAGGTAATTAAAAAGAATTATATAGGTAAAAATATTTCAAATTATGATAGTATGTTAGTACTCTCACATTTTAAAGGTCATCCAATGGGTGGATATGGTGGAGCTCTTAAACAATTATCAATTGGAGTAGCATCTTCCTCTGGCAAAACATATATTCACACTGCGGGTAAGACTGCTAAACAAGAAGAGTTATGGGATAATGCTGCAGAGCAAAATTTATTTCTAGAATCTATGGCAGATGCAGCGTCAAGTGTAGTTAATTATTTTAATGGAAATATAGTATATATTAATGTTTTATGTAATATGAGTGTCGACTGTGATTGCTGCGCTGTTGCTGAAGACCCTTGCTTAAAAGATATTGGTATTCTTGCGAGTTTAGATCCAGTAGCTATTGATGAAGCATCTATCAATTTAGTAAAAAATTCAAATGATCCAGGCAAAGAACATTTTATGGAAAGAGTAAACAGCAGAAACGGCTTACATACTATAGAAGAAGCAGAGAAACATGGTATTGGTTCTAGAGAGTATGAACTTGTAAATATTGATTAAAAAAAGTGCTTGAATAAAAAAGGCACTTTGTAGTATAATTAATTTAGGAAGAGCACTAACCCCTGAAAGTTAGGCTTCTCCAGATTATAAGTCTTTTGAAGCTACTTAACAGGTTAGTTAGTAGCTTCTTTTTTTATCTAAATATAGCAAATGCTATCTTTAAAATAAATAAAAGGAATAGTATGATTATTATTCTGTCTAAAATTAATTTAAACTGTTTCATACGCATCACTCCCTTCTTTTTTAAGAGGGGAGAAGCCTAACATAGTACTCTTCAAGAAGGTATATTATCACAAACATTAAACTCATGCAAGCCCTTTATTTATATGGGTTTTCAGACTTTTAAAATCTGTAATTTTTGCATAAAAAACACCATTATAAGGTGTCTATATTGTTTGGTAATAGTTTTTCTAAATAGTTTAATATGTCTTCTTTAGAATACTTGTTATCGGTAATCCATTCGATGCCAACATTGGTAATTGCGCCTATATAAAATTTAGCAACAATGTCAACGGGGATAGTTCCTTTATTAAGCCCTGATTCTTGAACTCTTTTTTTGATATCTTTATTAACAACATCAGATATAATATCCATCATAACACCATTACGATTATTTACCATGATTGCTGAATATATATTTTTCTTATCTTCAATGTGAGTAAGCAATAACTTAAGCATTTCCATATAATATTCCTTAGTATTCAAATTATTATCGTTAGTATCTAAATAAGAAGTTAAACTATCTTTAAATGTATCCAAAAAATCAACTAAGAATTCATACTTATCTTCATAATGTGCATAGAAAGTAGACCTGTTTACTAAAGCTCTTGAACATATTTCAGATACTTTTATTTCTTCAAATGTTTTTTCTCTCATTAAATCAACCAGTGCCATATAGAGCACTTTTTTTGTTTTAATAATTCTTAAATCTTGTTTTTCGTTTTTCATAATTCATCACACCAACATTATATCTAATTATATACTTTTTGCAAGATAATTAGCACTTTGTTGCTTAAATACGCATACAAAACAATCAAATTGTTGGATTACAAACAAAATAGCAAATTAATAGTGCCTTTTTAAAATCTGTAGTCATATAATGTTTAGCGAGGTGAAAGAAATGAATAAGTTTAGTGATTTTATTACTAAGCATAGTAAAAATATTTTGATTATTACTATAGTTTTATTAGTATTTTCATTTATTGGTATGAAGATGACTAAGATTAATTATGATATTTTAGTTTATTTACCAAATAATTATGAAACAATTAAAGGACAAAATATTTTAACTGATGAATTTAAAATGGGCTCTTACTCAATTGCAGTAGTTGAAAATGCAAATGCAAAAGAATTACTTGCAGTTGAAGATAAGTTGCGTGGTGTCGATGGAGTAGGTGAAGTTTTCTCTATCTATGATGTGTTTGGAACTAATATTCCTCTTGAAGTACTTCCTAGTGAAGTAAGAAATAAAGTTCATAAAGAAAACACAGATGTATTATTTGTTACATTTCTAGAAAGTACTAGTAATGAAAAAACAATTAATGCTGTAAGAGAAATTAGAAATATCACCAGTGATAATTATATGTTTGGTGGTATGAGCTCAATGGTTCTTGATACAATGGAGTTATCTGAAAAAGAGATAACAATATATGTAGCAATTGCAGTCGTACTTTGTTTACTAGTCTTAGAACTATCCCTAGATAGTTACTTAGTACCATTATTATTACTTTTAAATATAGGTGTATCAATTATCTTTAATCTTGGTACTAACGTATTTTTAGGGAAAATATCTTACATTACAAAAGCCCTTGTTGCAGTACTTCAGTTAGGTGTTACAACAGACTTCTCCATCTTCTTATATCATGCTTATGAAAGTAAAAAAGGTAAGATGAAAAAAGAAGAAGCCATGAAACTTGCTATAAAAGAAACATTTACTTCAGTAATTGGTAGTTCAACAACCACCATCGCTGGTTTCCTAGTATTATGCACAATGAGTCTTACTTTAGGCAAAGATTTAGGTATTGTTATGGCAAAAGGTGTACTTCTTGGTGTTATTACCGTTTTAACAATTTTCCCAGCACTTTTACTTGTATTTGATAAGTGGTGTGAAAAAACTAGTCATAAAGTAATTACTCCTAAATTTGATAAATTTAACAACTGGATAGTTAAAAGACATAAAGTAATCTTTGCAATATTTATTTTATTACTTGTACCTATTTATTTAGCTAATAATAAAGTTAATGTTTATTACAAAATAGATAAGACATTACCAGACACTTTAGAAAGTATTAAAGCAAATAATATTTTAAAAGATGACTACAACATAGTAAGTCCAGAAATCATTTTAGTAGATAGTAATATGAAAACTGGCACTATAAATAATATGGTTAGTGAAATTAAAAAGTTATCAGGTGTAGACTTAGTACTATCTGCTAGTGAACTAAGTGATTATGGTATCACAACAAACATGCTTGAAGATAAAACTAGTATGTTTAAAAGTGATAAATATCAAATGATTTTAGTAAACTCTTTATATGAAGTTGCTAGTGATGAATTAAATGATGAGATAGCTGATCTTAATAAAATAGTTAAAAGTTATGATAAAAATGCCATAGTTGCTGGTGAAGGACCTCTTATGAAAGACCTTATTACAACTAGTGATACAGACTTTAATAATGTTAATGGCTCTTCTATAGTATGTATCTTTATAATCTTATTTATAGTACTAAAATCATTTAGCTTGCCATTCTTACTTATTATAGCAATTGAAGCCGCAATATGTATGAATATGAGCATCTCTTACTTAAGTGGAGTTACACTTCCATTTGTTGCTCCAATAGTTTTAGGAACAATACAGTTAGGAGCAACCATTGATTATGCAATCCTTATGACAACAACATACTTAAATAATCGTAAGACTATGGATAAAAAAGAAGCAATACTTAGTACTCTTAATAATTGTGGAAACTCAGTATTCGTTAGTGGCTTATGCTTCTTTGCAGCAACATTTGGTGTAGGAGCATATTCAAAATTAGAAATGGTTGGATCCCTATGTACTTTAATTAGCAGAGGAGCAATCCTTAGTATGATAATAGTTATTACAGTATTACCAAGTATACTATTAATCTTTGATAAATTAATTGGTAAGACAATGTTAGGAAAGGATAATTTTATGAAAAATAATAAAAAAATTATTACAAGTATATTTTTAGTTGGAGCTTTAATGATGCCACTTAGTGCAAACGCTTTAACTAAAAATGAAACAGTTTATGGAAAATTAAACCCAGATGGAAGTGTTAAGTCTAGTTTTGTAAATGAAGAACTACTTAATACAGGAAATGGAACAATAAATGATATTACTAACTTAGAAGACATTATAAACTTAAGTGGTAATGAATCATTTAACCAAAAAGGAGATAAGATAACTTGGGAAGGACTAGGGAATAATATTTTCTACCAAGGTAAAACTTCAAAAGAACTACCAGTTAGTGCTAACATCACATATAAATTAGATGGTAAAGAAATAGAACTTAAAGAACTAGCTGGTAAAAGTGGTAAAGTTACTATTGAAGTTAAATTTACTAATAACTCTAGAAGAAGTGTTAATGTTAATGGTTCTAGAGAAACTATGTATACACCATTTGTTGTAATGAGTACATTTACTCTAGATGATAGTGCTAAAAATATTAATGTTAATAGTGGTAAAGTAATTAATAATGGTAAAGTTAACATGGTAGCGGCTCTTAGCACACCAGGTTTATCAGATAGTTTAAAATTAGGTGAGTTATCAAGTCTTAATAAAGTAACTATTACCTACGATACAGATAAGTTCTCACTAGGAACTGTATATATGATGATAACTCCTAAATTAATTAGTTCTAGTGACATATCATTATTATCAAATATTACTTCAGTAACAGATAAATTAAACACTTTAAACGATGCAATTAATGCATTAGAGTCTGGTGCAAGCTCATTAGAATTAGGAACCAAGAATGCATCTGAAGGATCTATTAAACTTAGCGCATATTTAGATAAACTATATAAAAGTTCAGTTGCTTTAAGTAACGGTTCTATATCATTAGATGATGGTGTTAAAACACTTTCTAAAGAGCTTTCACAAGTATCAAATATTTTAGGAGATAACTCTGAAGATATTACTAAAATGCAAATGCTATTACAAGCAGATAAAAACACAATTAACTCATTAAAAACAAATAATGAAAAAATTAAAGCTGCTTATGATACTGCAGAACTTAAAGATAAAAAATATATAGACTTACTTAATGCAAGTCAAAACGAATTATTTACTGTTAAATACGAGTATGAAAATCATTATAATTCTAACTTACAAATAATTGGTTTATTAGAACAAAATGTAGCAGCAATCGAAAAAACTTTAGCAACTTTTGATGGATTAAACAAGAAAGTTAATGCTATGCTTCCAGCACTTAATAAAGGCTTAGAAGATTTAAATGATGGCACTGAAGACTTAAAAACTAATACTGCAATGCTTGCAGCTGGAGTTAAAGAACTAGCATCTAATGGTAAAGTGCTTGCTTCCGGTATGCAAGAAATATCAAGTGGTATGACTGAACTTTCAGAAGGCATTAAAAAGTTAGATAATGAAGGAATTAAACCAGTTACAGATAAAGTTAATAATATGTTAGTACCAACAGCATATAGAGCAAAAGAACTAGTTAAACTAGGAGAAAATTATACATCATTTGCTGGTAGTAACACTACTGGAGAAACTAAATTCATTTACGTAATGGATGGAGTAGAAGCCAAAGAAGAAGTTAAAACTACAAATACTGAAACCGAAAAAGATAACCTTTGGACAAGAATTAAAAATATATTTAAATAGAAAAAGGCTTGTATAAAACAGGCCTTTTGTAGTATAATTAAATTAAGGAAGAATACTAATCCCTGAAAGTTAGGCTTCTCCAAATTGTTGTTTTTGAAAAAGCTAATACTTAAAGGATTGTTAGCTTTTTCTTTTTTATTTTATTAATACTTAATAGTAATAACTAGAATATTAAAAGAGTGTTTATCTATTGATTAAAAAACTCTTTTATTATAAAATACTATTAGATAGAAAGTAGGCAGGTGTTAATGAAAAATAAAAAAGAAACACTTTTAATACTAACAATACTAATAACAATATGTATAATAATATTTAATAGAGACAAACTATACGAAGCAAAATATACAGAACCAAAAGATACTCTCTTAGCAATAACAATAAATGGTGAAATAAGCACAACATTTCCAACTACAAAGTACTATGAGACAAGCGTAGAATGTACTACAGGAACAGGTAAAGTAGAATGGAATGGAACAAAATGGGTTCTTACTACAAATGGAATAACAAAAGGAAGTACTAAATGTAATGCAACATTTATAACAAAAGTTCCAACTTTTGCAGAGACTATACTAGCAAATAATAAAGTAAAGGCACCAATAACTACACCAGGAGCGACAATATCTACTGCTAGTGAAGCACTTCTAGCAAGTACAGAAGATGATTATGGAACTTCTTATTATTTTAGAGGAGCTGTAACAAATAACTATGTAGAATTTGCTAATAAGTGCTGGAGAATAGTAAGAGTTGGTGGAGACGGTTCAGTTAAACTTATCTTACATAATGATAATCCAACTGGAGCAGCTAATCCTTGTGATGCTGCAAATAATAGTGCTAGTGCAGCATTTGCTCACTATAATGGTTCAACATATACAAGTAGATTTAATGAAAACTATGATGATAATGCTTATATAGGATTTAAGTACGGAACACCAGGTTCTAGTAAATATGAAACTACACATGCAAATACAAATAAAAGTACAATACTAACTAATTTAGAAACATGGTATACAAACAATTTAAAAACATATGAAAGTGTAATAGATGATACTGTATGGTGTAATGATAAAACAAATGTAACAGATACAAGTTATGATCCATGGAGCATAACTCCAAATGGACTAGGATATGCTAAAAATGTGACATATTATGGTGCTACCAAGAGATTAGTAGGTACTAGTGGTAGTGCTGGTGGCACGGGACCTAGTTTAAAATGTAATGGTGAATTAAGTAAAATAAATTCAAAAGTAGGATTAATAACAGCAGATGAACTAGCATTTGCGGGGTACGCTTATAATATAGGCAATACAACAACATATTTACAAGAAAATGCTACAAACACTTATTGGTGGTCCTTGTCTCCTGACTACTTCGATGGTGGCATCGCTGGCGTTTGGTACGTTGGCGGCAGCCATGGCCGCTTCGGCGACGGCAGCGTGAGCAACGCTCGCGGCGTCCGTCCTTCGATTTCTCTTAAGTCGACGACCAACGCAACCGGTGATGGAACCAGTAGTTCACCATACATAATAAGTATGTAAACAAGGCGAAGATTAAAAAGGTCGAAATCGTCAGTCGCAGATGCCTTTGAGAAACCCTTCGAGGGACAAACAAACAGGCGAGAGAGATAAATAATAGTAAGTGGTGTTTTGGTACGTGTGCGTGGCAAGCGTGCATGCGGCTTCTCCGATTGGAGAGTACGCACTTGGTACATCCCAAAGTACTTTTTGCGAGTATATACGAGCAAAAGCGGTTTAGTAATATATTAATGCTGGCTATAACTATGTGAATAGATTTATAGTTATGCTATTTAAAGTACGGACTCTGTTGCGTGTTGTGCTCTAGTTTGGTGGTGGTCCTTGTCTCCTAACAACTTCAATGGTGACAACGCTAACGTTT
>OBDM01000620.1_pt1 | contig 13446 bp, 17 predicted proteins | sample 1518281 | NCBI WGS metagenome assembly OBDM01 (sample SAMN01760942, study PRJEB22395) | human gut metagenome | reverse complement strand
TGCCGCCCTGAAAATTGAGATCCCCGCCTATGGCGGCGGAACGGAAACGCCGGATACCGGCAAGTTCACCATCACCGCAAACGCTCCCAAGGGCGGCACCATTACCACCAACCGAACTAAGGCAGACAAGGGCGACGAAATCATCGTCACCGTCACGCCCGACAGCGGCTATCAGATGGTAGAGGGTTCTCTGTCCTACTCGCTGGACGTGGCTGGCGGTGAGACGGTGAAGATCACCGGAAACCGCTTCATCATGCCCGGAGGAAATGTGACCATCACCTGTAAGTGGGAGACGGCCACCATGACCGCCAAGGGCATCACCAGCTTCTCCATCAACGGCGTGGCTGGCGCGGTGAACAACACCACTAACACCATTACCATCACCATGCCCCGCGGCACGGATGTGACAAAGCTGACTCCCACTATCTCCACCAACGGCGTTAAATCCCTGACGCCCGGTAGTGGCGAGACAGTGAACTTCACCAACTCCGTGACCTATACGGCCACCATGGAGGATGGCAGCACCAAGACCTATACTGTCACGGTTTACGTGGACAAGGGTACGCTGGCCGACCAGTTCTGGGACAAGCTGACAGACTTTGTCAATCAAGTCCCCTGGTGGGAGTACGCAAAGCATCAGCAAAGCACCAGCAAGTATCCCAAGTATTGGTAAAATTTGACCCTTATACGACAGCAGAGCGTACCTCACGGTGCGCTCTGCTGCTATGTAGAGCTTCTATACCTGTTCTTTCTCTGTCCTAACTCCCTCCGATAGAGTGAGTCCTTCTGGGTGCGCCATGGTGACGCTACCCTTGCGTCAGCAAAAGAGCGCACCTCCCCCTTGGCGGGAGGTGCGCTCTTTCTGCGTTCATTTGATGCGATACAGGCTGCTGGTCAGGCTGCCGTTGGGGCGACGGCGGTGGGTGCGTTCCAGAAAGCCGTGGCGCTCCAAGTCCGTCAGCGCCCGCTGGACGGTGCGGCGGGATAGCTTCAGATCCGCCGCAATGGTGCGGACGCTGGGCCAGCAGGTATTGCCGGCGTTGGAGCGATCCTTCAGGTACATATAGACCGTCTTTGCCCGGTGGGGCAGCTCCATGTCGGCGTAGATGCTTCCGAAGTAGCTCATGGCGTACCCTCCTCGTAGGTCTGACCGCTGCGCTGGCGGTGCGTTTCCCGTTTGCCGGGGGAATGCGCTAAGGTGGGTTGCGTTTTTGGATAAGTCCGGTCGATGCTGTCCAGAAGCTCGGCGCGGCTGGCGTAGGCCACCGGTCGGGCGGCGTGTTCCGGCGTGGCATAGACCGCATCGAAGGTAATGCCCCAATCGAGGAACAGCCGCAGCTTTGTCTGCATGGGATGTGTACCGGTTTTCATCACCACAAAGCTGCCCTTGGGAATGGATTTCAACTCATCCGGCGTCATCAGCGGGCGCTCCATCATTTGTAGGCTTTGACTGGGATCGTTCTTTCCTTTGCTGACGGAGCCGCTGAGTACCGTGCGGCTGCCGAGAGATTTGGACAGCTGCTCCGCCGTCTGGCTGTTGGGCGCAAAGCCGCCGAAGATGGTGTCCTGGCAGTTGTCAGTCAATATTTCTGCGCCTTCTCTGCCGTAATTCTTCTCCAACTGCGCCAGCGATTGGATGATGGGCACCATGGTCAGCCCGCGGGAACGGCCTGCGCTGAACAGCGGCAGAATGTCGAAGGCAGGCATGGTACCCAGCTCGTCACAGTAAAACACCACGCGGTTGGGCAGACGCCCACCGTTCTCGTCCGCCACGGCGAACAGTTCCCGCGCCAGCGTCTGTATCATCAAGCCCGCCATGAAGTTCTTGGTGGTGTCCTCCTCCGGCAGGATGAGGAAGATAGCGGACTTCTCCGCCGCAAACTGCTCGGCGTTGGTGGCACTGTCGAAGCACAGCACCTGCTCCAGCTCCGAGTCCAGGAAGGCGTTGAGCCGGGACAGCACCGTGGACATGACGGAGGCCATGGCCTGTTCGGAGGCATCCAGCGCTGCACCGGCAAACCACCGGGCCTTGTGTATGTCCGGCAGTCTGTCCATCAGAAGCGCAAACCAGTTTTTGCCGCGAACGCCGGAGGGCGCTAATAGTTCCTGCACCAGCTTGAATACGGACACGATGTGTCGGCGCTCTGCGGGGCATTTGCTGTCCGGCGGCAGGAACTCCGCCAGCAGAAGCACCACGGATGTCAGCAAGCCCTCCGCCGCATCGTAGAAGTAGGCGTTCTGTCCGTAGTCTGTGTCGCCGTTCGGTGATACGATGGTCTTGGCCAGTATCTTGGTGTACTTCTCCGCTTTGGCGCGTGCAGCGAGATTGCCTGTCTTTCGTGCCATGTCCATATAATGATTGATGAGCGTCAGCAGGTTGTAGCCATCCGAGCGCGTGGGGTTACGAAGATCCACCACGGAAACATGATAGCCATAATACCGTGCCGCCACCGCGCCGTAGTTGCGGGCGAGGTCACCCTTGGTATCCAGTGCCAGGAAGCTCATACCGCAGGCACAGGCATATTCCAGATTGGGGTAGAGAAAATACGCCGTCTTACCCACGCCGGATGCACCGATCATGAGACAATGTACATCGTCCTTATCCACCAGTGCGGTGATGCCATGCTTGCCGCTGGTGCTGCCCAGCACCAGTCCCTGCGTCTCAGGCAGGTTCTTGCCCACACGCCAGTCCGACACTTGGAAGGGGACAAGGGCGTAGGTCTTGCGGAGCTCCGCATCGGTTGCCCACCGTGCCGTGCCATGCTGCCCGTCGCCCACGGTCTTGGACTTGATGTTGTTCAGTGTGTAGTGGTCGCCCAGCAGCGATAGTCCGCCGATGACGGATACCATGACGCCTGCCGCCGCAAAGAGTATCCAGAGGTTATCCATGGCCGCCTCGTTTCGCGCACAGGTCATCGTTCCAGTCTTTTCCCTGTGGACGCAGGCGCTCCACGTCCACATCCATCTCCTCCAGCACCTCCATCATGTTTTCACAGGCATCCTCACCAGCCTCGTCATTGTCGAGGCAGAGATAGACCATATTCAACTTCGGATTCTGCCGCAGCCGCTCCAGCACCGGCTGAACAGACGTACCGCAGCAGGCCACATAGCTGTGTTCCAGCCAACCTGCCGGATAGAGCGTGATGTGGGACAGCAGGTCGATGGGTGCTTCAAAGACATAGAGGGAACAGTCCGTCCCATTCTTGTGGAAGCTGTGCTTCGCCTCGCTGCCCTCCACATTGATGCGGAACACCTTTCCGCTGCTGCTTGTGCTGCGGAGGTGCGCATGCTTGGCTACGCCGTGCTCGTCCATGCCCACGAACACACAGTTGTGATGCGCGGCATCCTCGTAGAGCAGCTTCTCCCTCACAAACTCCGTGACCACATCCCGGTCAATGCGCCGGTGTGCGGTCAGGTAGGCGTAGAGCCGCCGCATATTGAGATAGGCCTCCGGCAGCGCGAAGGGCTTCGGCTCACGCGGCTCAGGCTCTTTTTTGACGATGGGGATGATGCCCTGGCCGTCCCGCCCCAGCAGCATGGTCACCGCTTCGGGATAGGTCTTGTCGTAGAACGCCATGACGAAGCCGACCGCCCCGCCGCCTCGCCGGGTGGCATGGTCAAACCACTTTGCGCCGCGAACGGTGATGCTGTGGTCGCTGGCCAGCCGGTAATCCCGTCCGGCCATAATGAGTTTCTCGCCTCGATCCAACAGAAAAGACGGCAGGTCAACCTCGTTGGCCTGCCGTTTCTCTGCGGATGTGAAATATACAAATTTTCCCATAATCCTCCTCATGTAAAAAGCGAGCCGCATGGCGACCCGCTTCTTTCTATTCTTCTCGTTGATAATGAGGTTCCGGTGTGTACTTCTCTTTTTGATATTTCCGATATTTCTCCTGTGATGTGCTTCTGTATTCATTTGCAGACGGGACTTCATCATACTTAACAGGTTCATCGCAAATGGCATCCAGCAAAATCTTCTCCAAATGCTCATACTCAGAAAACTGATCCAGCGATGCCATGACAAAGGAATCTCTGACATATCCGGAACTCTGTGCCATCAGCTCCTGATCCATATAGTAGCCGTGATCCTCCACGAAGAATGTCATCATCATAACGACGGTTCTGGTATTTCCTTCGCGGAACGGATGCGTCTGCCAGACTTTTGGAAAAGTCATCGCCAACTCATGGGCGAATTCCTGTTGTGAGAAAGCATCCCATTTCTTACTATTAATTGTGTCAAAGGCGTTTTGCAGATCCTGCGCGATGTTCTCATCATTGCTATACCACACGCTTCGTCCGCCCAGCAATTTTTCCCGTTTTTCTATGTTGATCACACGGAACTGTCCGGCCCAGTCATAAATGTCGCCAAACAAAAACCGGTGTATCTGGCATAAGCCCTTCGGAGAAAAATCATGAAACCCCTGTTCATAGAGCAGCATCATGTTGGCACGAGATTGTTCTGCTTCGATCAATTCGAGCGTTTTCTCATTCTTGATCTGTAGCTTGTTGCGCAATACCGGCGCATCATCATACAGATAAATGTCAGGCATGGTACTTCACCTGTTCGGCCATTCTCCGGTGAGAAGCCAGCAATGCGGTTTTCATCTGCTCACCCGTGATCTCGCCCCGCGCCCAACAAAGGGATAGTGTGCGGGCATAGTCGGAAACAGGAACGCCCTCAATGGCGTTGATCGCATCCGCCGTTTTTACGGCAGCCACGCGGCGACTCAGTTGCTTTACGGTCATCGATCATCACCTCATTTTTAGCATACCACATAGCCGATAAAAACGGAAGAAAAACTTTGGCGGCCGCAATGGATTCATGATGTCATTTGCTCCTGCCGCTGTGCTTCCTCGTGGTCATCCCGCTTGTGTCCCATGGCCATGCGTTTCTCCTGCAATCGCCTGCGGCGCTTGGAGTCGATACGCAGTGTGGCGGGAGAGATCAGCGCGTCATGGTGGAAGATGTTACCGAGATGATGCAGCAGGCGAAGGGTGGCAGGGAGTATAGATGTATTCTGCGCCGCGACTGTATCCCGTGGTCGCTCCGCCACTGCAATAGGGGGCGGGAGCGGCGCTTGCTCAGCAGTTTTCGCCGCAGGATCTTCGGTCAGCCGGATATGCTCCGCTTCCCGGATGACGGCATTCAGCAGCACACGGAACTCTTTCTGCTGGGAAAGCGGCAGGTGTTGGCGCGGGTTTTGATTATGAAACCGCACCAGCTCGTCCTTCACCTGATTCCATTGCGCATAGCACGCCGCCACCTCTGGCAGCTGTGCCAGCCGGTCTACAATGGCGTCTACCGTGGCCTTTACCGGCTTGGGCAGATACCCGTACTGGTGCTTGCCGCTTAATTGGGAGAGCTGCTGCGACAGCTCCAGCATCATCTGCTCTATCCCTGTATCCGGGCAGGCCCGCTGTTCCATCTGCGCGGTCAGCTCCAGCAGCTTGTCCTACGCCGTTTGGATGCTGCACTTATAGATTTCTTCTTTGCGGATGTAGACATCCTTCAGCTCTTCCCGGAAGATGGTGCCGGTGAACTTGGAGCGCATAGAGAAGATGCCTTTCTTCGTCAGGTGTCCCATCCGCGGATCGTCCGACCACACCATCATGTGGACGTGGGGGTGATGCCCCTCGTCATGAAACGCTGCGTACCACCGCAGCTTGTCCTGCGGGATGCGCAGCGCCTCCGCCAGTGTGCCGGACTGCTGGAGCAGCAGGGTACGCCAAGCCTCCGCGTTGTTGTAGCCGGTCTGCACGGCATCCTCCCGCCGCAGAGAAAAAATGAATGTCCACACGCGGCCTGTGTGGGCGTTCAATTCTGCCACGGCTTTGTTCAGATCTGTGACCGGCGCTGCACTGAACAGCCCATGCCCACCGTGCTTTTCCGCCCGTGGCCGCTGGGCGATATACTTCATGTAGCCGCTCTCCGGCTCCATCTCGTGCAAGTGGCTATCCAGCGCGGCGGCGATATACGCCGATGCCGTGGCGCGGTTCGGCGTGGAGAGATAGTCCTCATACTCAAACAGCTCCTTCGTGTCGGGATAGTCTTTCAGCAGATCCGCTATGAGCTGCCGTTGCTTTTCCGTCACCGGACCAGTGTCACTGGTGATCTCCACACCGTCCCGCTGGGCGATGTATTTCATGTATCCGGTGCTACCGCCTTTGAAGTAGCCGCTTTTCTGTATCAGCCGCGCCACGGGTTACTGCCTCCGGTGCAGCCGCAGGGCGTCCCGGAAGGAGAACGCGCCCTGTGTATCGGTCACCTCCCGGACGCTGTACCCACGATACTTGCGGTACATTTCGGCGTCCATATCAGCGTCCTCCGCCAGCAGGTGGTTGGTGATGCTGTGTTCCACCGCCAGATTAAACAGTAGCTTGCCCACCCGTCCACAGTACACGCCCAGCGAACCTTCCAGTACATCCAGCAGCACTTTGGGCAGGAACGCGCTGGCTCTGCTGGTGTGCAGATAGCCGTCATAGAAGCGGATAGCTTTTTCTACGAACTCATTTCGTGTAGGACAATTATCATCCTTATACATCCTCTCCACCAGCTTCCATGCCTCGTCTGAGAGCCAGACGGTGTGTCTGCTTTTCTCTTTATCTTCCATATCCAATTCTCCTGTTATTTTTGTAAAAGCGTCATAGAAAAACGCACAGGGCGGCGCAAATCGGCTGTTTCGCAGCCAAACAGCGTCACGCCGTGCCGTAAACCGTTGAAAGAGCGTCATTTCCCGACGCCGCAAAACCCGCCGTGGCAGTCCGCACTGCGGGCTGCTGTGATGGCCCTTGGCGCAATTAAAGCGCCAAGGGTTTTCACCTGCCCACCTTTCGGCGCACCGAAAGCCCTCTGAAATCCGCTCAAAACCGCTCCAAACAGCCGGGGCCGCTACCGTTACTCTCCCGCGCTCCTGCGAGGCCACAAACCGGCCCACAGGGGCAAACACGGGGCTACATCTGTATCTGCTGAGACGGCCCCGGCTCCTCTTGAAGCTGCCTGGCGAAATCGCGCAGGCTCATGCCGTTTTGCTGCTGGCAGAACGCCTCCATCTTCCGCGCCAGCACCTCCTGCTCGGCAGCGTTCAGGTGGTAGCTCCAGTTCTCCTCCGTACCGTCACCCTTGCAGAGATTCAGCTCCAACGTATCGCACGGTCTATCCCGCATGATGTCGTAGTTGGCGTAGATATTCAGCCAGTCATCGTTCTCATCCGTGCAGACGAATGTGCCGAAGGCGGCATCCACATCGAAGTCCGCCTGCACATAAAAATTCAGCTTCCCGTTTTCCATCATGACCTCATCGCTGAACGAAAAATTCTGTGCGGAGAGATGCCCCGCCGACGTGAGCTCCTTGCCGCCCAGATGCTCAAGCAGCTTGCGCCATTTCTCATCATTGGATGCAAATTGTGGCCGGGTGGCATGATAGGTTGCCGTGGACATATCCCGTATGGACCAGCTTTGCCATCCGTCCATAATATTGACCGCGGAGAATTCCTGCTTATCAAAACTGATGTCGAATACACCGGTGACTTTACCGGTGTTCTCCATACGGAGTGCAATTAGCTCATCGTATTCCTCTGCCGCGATGGGTCGACCATCCGCAAACATTTTGATAAACAGATTCGGCGCAGTACCGTTTCTGCACATCGTATAGATCCGCAGCTTCTGGGCTGCAGTCAGCAATTCCTCGCCGGGTGTTGTTTTGAAATACCACTCACGTCCGTTCTCTGTCACATGATAGGCGGCATAGGTGCGGGCTGCTTCCTCCGCCTGCCGCGCGGCAAGATCCTCCTGCCAAATCTCCCGGCTGATACGATCGTACTCCTGCCTCGGGAGCTGATCGCACAGGTCGTCCAGCACATTCTCCAGATGCTCCTGCAAGGTTTTATCCTTGAGGTGCTTCTCGATAGCAGCCTTCCATCTCCGGTCGATCCACAGCATGATGTCCACAGAATCCGCCATGCTACTTTACCTCCTTCACCGCACCACTACCAGCCGACGCAACGGCAGGAAGCGCGTGCTTTATCTCGGCAGAAGCTGCCTGCGGCTTCGCAGCCTTGGGCGGGCGCTTGGGCTTGGCAGTGGGTGCAGCCCTGCTGTCCAGATATTCCCGCACCGGTTCCGGCACAGTTTTCTCATAGAGTTGCCGGAGCGCGTCCTCCATACGGCTCTGCACAGAGGAATTCTCTTTTTTCAGAGAAAACTCCAGCGCGTCCAGCTTGTCCTCATCAAAAGCAAGGGTGATGTTCACTTTCTTCATGTTGGCCTCCTTAATCATACTTGATATACGGGATCTCCAGCCAGTGCGTCCAGCCGCGACCCTCAAGCTGTGTTTTCACCACGCCGTACTTGGTACCCATGGCTTCTATCACTTCACCGTTTCCGATGTATACGCCGATGTGTCCCGGCTTCCACACCGCCAGTCCCGGCGTGTCCGGCATGGTCTGGATCGCGCCCTTGCGCACGGCGTTGTAGTACATCTCGTTGGCGCCGATGTCCGGCATGCCGTTGCTGCCGTACTGTATCTCCATGGTCTCTCCATCCAACCAGCCGTAGCCCTTGATCAGTCCCACGCAGTCGGCGGTGCGCTTGTCCAGCCAGTTGGCCCTGATGAACGCGGCGTATTCTCCAACGCCCTCCGGGTACTGCGTCAGCTTGTATTGCAGCAGCTCCGGTGTCAGCACCTGTCCGTAGGTACCCCACACATAGCCCCAGCCGGAGTTCCATGCGTTGGTCACATAGGTCACAAGGTCAGCGGCGTTTTTGGTAGACGCATCCGTAAGCATGGCGGCATCCAGCTCCACCGGTGCGCTGCCGCCCGCAGCGTATGCGCCGTCAAAGGTATCGCCGCCGCTGCTGCCTGTTACCATGGTGTAGATGTGGGCGGCGTTGGCCTTGTCCTCCTCTGTCACCGGCTCGCCCTGCCACGCTGTCAGCTTTTCATAGACCGTGGCCAGCGGCAGCGGTACCGCTACTTCGTAGGTCTCTGTCTGCACGGTCACGTTGCCGTTTTCGTCCGTGACGGTGGTGGTACGGGTGCGCTCCTGCCATTCATAAAAGCAGTCCACAAAGTTGGCGGCGGCGCGGCGGGTAGGCGCTTCGTCTCCAAAACAGAGGGCAAAGAAGATAGCCTTGACCTGCAAAGGGTCAAGGCCGCCGCTTTCCGCCTTGGCATTCACGGCGGCTGTCGCCGCATCCAGAAGGGTAAAAGCTGTCCGCATCTCGGAGATGTGATTTTTGTATTCCGCGGGGATCTTGTCTGAGAACGCCGGTCCATAGAAGGACGCGGACACGGCAAAATCATTGTGTTCCACCGCGGCGGTGCCGAAGCAGCACAGGAACGCTGTCAGCAGGATCAACGGAGAGAGGATGAGGGCGATGACCCACCCTACCGTTTTGCGGCCTTTTTCGCTGGCCAGCAAAGCCGTCGCCAGCCGTGCCAACACAGGGGACGCCATCAGCGGCCACCTGCCGTGCCGAACAGCGCCGCCTTGTGGGACGGTGCTTTCACCTCCAGCAGGTACCGCTCCGCGCCGCACTTGAACAGGCACTCGCCACGCCGCGCGTGGCGGATCAGCTCAAACTCCGCCTCGTCCAATTGCAGCATATCCATATAGAACCGTCTGCCGATGGAGCCGGGATTGAACAGAAACTGGTGGGGCGGGATGGCGAACAGCGGCTTGGTCATCTCCCGCACACCCTCCTGATCGAAGTCCTCCAGATTCTGGGACGCCATCAGCAGGGCGGAGTCCCGCTTCCGTACACGCTTCAGGCAGTTGCGGATATATTCTATGGCCACGGGATTGGATAGCCACAGATACAGCTCATCCAACGCCGCCACTGTGTTGCCCGCCGTCAGCAATCTGTCCGACATATACGCCAGCACATTGAACAGCAGCGCGTTCCGCAGACTTTTGGCCGCCGTCAGCATGCCGCCTACGCCGAACACAAGAAACCTGTCGCCGGTAATGTTGGTATGTCCGTTGAAGAACGGCGCGTCCGCGCCCATGCACAGGGAGTGCAGCCCCAGCAGCACCTCCTGCAGCAGCTCCCGCGTATACAGGCTACCCGCCTGATAGTGCCGCAGCTCCTCCTCCATAAGTGCGTACAGGTCGGAGAGGATGGGATAATCCTCCGGCGCAAGCTGCCGGAAGTCCGTTTCCTCCGTAATGCCCCACTTCTGATACAGCTTGGACAGCATGATCTCGATGGTATCCAACTGAGGGTCGGAGAACTCCTTGTAGGCGCGGAAGAAATCCTTCAGGAAGGAGATGTGCCGCGCCAGCAGCGTGGACTTGCGGAACGCCTCGGGGACGGACTCGTCTATTTCGGAAGTGTCTCCCTCGTCCCAGCACCGCACCTCCAGCACATTGATGCGCTTCTCACCGGCCATAAGGTCGATGAAGCAGCCGCCTAAATTCCCGCACAGCTCCTCCAGTTCATGCTCGGCGTCCAGTGAGATGACAGATTTTCCCGCCTCCAGCAGATTGCAGATCAACAGCTTCATGAGATAGCTCTTGCCCTGACCGCTGTTGCCGAGAATGAGAATGTTGGCGGAGGTCTTATCGCTTTCCCTGCGGTCAAAGTCCACCACGATATTGCTGCCGTACTTGTCCTTGCCGATGTAGATGCCCTTGGGATCGGTCTTGCCGGAGTAGTTGAAGGGGTAGAGATTGGCCACGCTGCCGGCAGGCAATACACGCTCGAACTCCCGCCCCAGCGTGTTGTGTCCCACGGGGCTGACGCAGCAAAATCCCTGCTTCTGCCGCAGGAGCAGCTTGTCCACATTCAGCTTGCAGCGCACCAGCTCTGTCAGCACATCGGTCTGCAATCGCTTCAGCCCTTCCATGCTGTCCGCCGTCATCTCCAGATACACGGCGCAGTGGAGCAGTGGTTCATGCTCCCGATGCATCTTATGCACCAGCTCCGCCACATCCCGCAGGTTGCTTTCGGCCTCCACGGTCTGCCGCAGCTTGTTGGGGTCTGAGCCATCCAGTTTATTCTTTTTGTTGGCGTTGTCGATGATCCGATCCTCCTCGCCGGGAGATACCTGCCGGCAGTAGATCCGCAGGGTCACGCCGCTTTTCTCGCCTAAGTGCCGCAGAATGGCCTGGGCCTCGGTGCTGGCGGGATATTCCCGCAGCGCCCACACGCAGCGATAAGTGCTGCCGAAGATGTAATGATCCACCTCAAACTTCACCACACCCGGCGCGATGCAGTCCAGATAGGTGCGCAGGAAGGCTTCCCGCGGGGTGGGTTCTTTTTTCCGAAAAGGGTTTTTCATATGCCCTCCCATCACAGCAAATAGAGGTCTATGCGCGGCTCCAGTTCCGGCTCCTGTCCGGTGAACTGTTCCGGCTCACGGAACAGTTCCGTGTACCGCGCCACCTGCTCGTCCGTCAGGGAGCAGAGACCGCCCTCCAGATCGTCTCCCACCAGAAAGAACGGCCCGCAGATGATGTCATCCTCCAGCCGCCGATTGGGTGCCATGCCGTTGAGCTTCCCCTCATCGTTGCAGCAGAGCAGCACGCCGTCCTCCATATACATCGGCTGGAACAGCCCCTGCACCTCCTGCTGGATGGCTTCCAGTCCGTCCGCCATCTCCTTCACATAGGGCGCTTTCCCCGGTTCAATTTTCAGTATCCGCATTTTATTCCTCCGTTTCCGTTGTCAGCCACTGTGCGCCATCCACAAGGTCAAAGCTCTCATGGGTGGCGTCCTGTTCAAAATAGATCGCCAGCAGCTCCAGCAGCTTCTGCCCCTCGGCACGCCGCACGGCAAAGCCGCTGTCCCGGAGCTGCTGCTCCACGACGGCGTAGTGGACAGCGCCGTCCGTTTTTCGTTGCCGTAGCACGAAGCAGAACTCCCGCGAGGACGCCATCATGGCCTGTGTGTCGTCCAGATGCTGCCGATCCTGTGCCAGCAGCCTGCGGATGGCGGGGTTGCCATCCTGCTCCAGCCGCTGGCGGTAGAACTGCCGGTTGTCCTGAAAGGACTCCTTGGAGTCCAGTGCCAGCAGTTCTATCTCCGCCATGGCCTTCAGTACGTTCAGCAGCGCCATTACCCGCGACCGGACACCCTGCTCCGGCAGGACATTCAGGTTGGTGGGCTGCACAAGATAGAAGGTCAGCTCACCGTCCGCAGTCTGAACGCCGCCTGCCGTGATGTCCTCGATGCCCACAAGCTGGCGGGTGGACTTTTTTCTGTTTTTCATGTTGGTTCCCTCCACTCGTAGTATTGCTGCCCGAAAAAGAAAAACACTGCGGCGTGGCGCAGGAAATCCAGCATACTGACGCCGTCATGCCGAATGCAGAGAAAGGCCAGCGCCGCCGTGACCACCATGGGGACAATAGCGCCGGTCTGGGCTAGCGCTACTGCCGACAGCAGCAGTCCAATGCCGATGAACGCCACATCCCGCAGCGCCCACAGCCACAGCATGGGCCGCGCCGTCAGATTTTCGGGGTAAATATAAATTGCTCTCACCTCCTATGAGATGCAGAGCGGCCGCAGGTTTTCCTGCGGCCGCTCCTGTTACTTGGTTATTCCGTTTCTGCATTGTCCAGCGCATTCTCAATGAGCTGGATGAGGAATTGCTTCTGCTTGAGGTTGTGTGCTGCCAGATACTCTTTCAGCCTGTCGAAGAGTTCTGCCGGGATCTGTACCGCCAAGGTCCGCTCTGCTTTCATTCCGCCGCCTCCTTCAAAGTGTTCGGTGAAGATGCGCTCCACATATTCTGCCAGCGTTGCCAGCTCCATTTCTTCTTTCTCTGCCATGATTCTTGCGTGAAGCTCCGCCGGGATCATGGCGCAGAGGTTCTTTTTGCCCTCCATTGGCCTGCTCCTTTCCTTGATTTTGCAAGCAAAGCATATCGAAAGAAGTCATGGAAAGCTATTCACCAAACTCCACGAAGAAGCTATGTGAAATGGAAGCAATATCACCAAGGCGCCTATACCGCCCGCAGGACTGAGGCGATCCGTCCCATGATGAATTCCACACAGGGGATCGCCACGCTGTTGCCCAGCGCCTTATAGCGGGCGCCGTCAGACGCGCCGGGGATATCCGTCCAGCCGTCCGGAAAACCCTGTAACCGTTCGCACTCCAACGGAGTCAGGCGGCGGATGAGATAGGCGCAGGCTTCTGCCTGCCGGTAGACGAGGTCGGTGGCGTCCTTATGCTGTCGGGCGCTCTGGGTGCTGACCACCTCGCTGTCCTTGAATTCATCCACCCGCTGACGGGCGTATACTGCGTGGCGATCCATAGCGGTCAGCGTATAGGCAAGCTCTTCCTGACAGCCAAGTCCATTGCCGCCGTTCTGCGGCTGGCGATCCACGGTATTCCCGGCGATACAAATAGTATCAGGCTCCTGCTCCACCAGCGGCACATTGTTTCCGCCTGTTTTTCTTATCTTTTCTGTTGACACGATTACATTCTCCTTTCTGTTGTGTCCTT
>OBDM01000609.1_pt1 | contig 13604 bp, 9 predicted proteins | sample 1518281 | NCBI WGS metagenome assembly OBDM01 (sample SAMN01760942, study PRJEB22395) | human gut metagenome | reverse complement strand
CCGACGTTGTTGTTGCATGGCTCCTTCCTCGTGATTTTGGCGGGAGCCATGACTACGTTTCTTTGTGGCCGAAAAGGATATGTGCATCTTACTGTCGGCAGTGAGGTGAACTGCTTTTTGGAACAAGACGGCAGGCAGGTTGTAGAGTTACCGTTCACCTTACGTCTGGACAGTTTCCGGATTGAGTACTATCCGGGTACGGATGCTCCTGCAGATTATATCAGCTATATTCACGGTGAGACGCCCGTCTCCATGAACCGTATTCTTTCACGGCAGGGGTTTCGCTTTTATCAGTCTTCCTTTGATGAGGATATGCAGGGGAGCTGGCTGACAGTGAATTATGACCCGTGGGGGATAGGGATTACCTATAGTGGATACCTCTTGTTAGGTGTCTCCATGCTCTGGATGCTGGTCAGCCGGGGCGGAGAGTTCCGCAGGCTGCTGAGGCATCCGTTGTTGAAGAAGGGAGGAATGTTTGTTCTATTGTTGCTGTGTCTGGGAAGTGGGGTACATGCGCAGAAGAGAAGCCTTCCGGCACTGGCACGCAAGCAGGCGGATAGTCTTGCCCGTAAGCAGGTGATTTATAATGACCGTGTGGTTCCTTTCAATACCCTTGCGCGCGATTTTGTACTGAAACTGACGGGAAAATCGTCTTATGGAGGCATGACGCCGGAGCAGGTGATTGGCGGATGGCTTCTGCGTCCGGAGGTTTGGCAGAATGAGCCGATGATTTATATCAAAAACGAGGCACTCCGTCGCCTGCTTCATTTGGAGACACCCTATGCATGTCTGGCTGATTTGTTCGACGGTGAGAAGTATCGCTTGCAGAAGTTCTGGAAGGGGAAGCAAGACCATCATCAGAAAATGACTTCTCTGGAAAAGGCCATTGTAGAGGCGGATGAAAAGGTGGGACTGATTTTGATGCTCCAAAATGGTACATTGATTCGTCCTTTGCCGGAAGACGGGAGTGTGGAGCCTGTTTCCGATACTAAAATACAAGCCGAATTGCTGTATAACCGTATTCCTTTCAGCAAATTGCTGTTCATGTTCAACCTTACGGTGGGGATGCTGGCTTTCTTCCGTCTGCTGTATCGCGGCCTGCGCCGTTCGTCGGCATTGTCAGACTCTTCCGGTAGGATTGTAGCGCTCTCTTTCTCTTCGCGTTTGGCAGATACTTTTTTCCCGTTTTCTCTTTATGCGGCGTTTCTCTTTCAGCTCTTCGGGTATGGTCTGAGGTGGTACATCGGCGGGCGTATCCCGTTGGGTAATGGATACGAAACGATGCAGTTCATGGCATTGTGTGCGCTGTTCCTGGCTTGTCTGTTTCGGCGGCGCTTCCCGTTTATGGTGCCTTTCGGTTTTTTGCTGTCCGGTTTTGCCTTACTGGTGTCCTATTTGGGACAGATGAATCCCCAAATCACTCCCTTGATGCCCGTGCTCGTTTCTCCGTGGCTCAGTACGCATGTGTCGTTGATAATGATGTCTTATGCTTTGTTTGCCTTTATGATGCTGAACGGCATACTGGCATTGTGTCTTCGCCGTTCAGCCCGGATGTTGATGCTGCTCAGCCGATTGCTGCTTTATCCCGCCGTTTTCTTTTTGGGAGCCGGCATTTTTCTGGGTGCGGTTTGGGCCAATGCTTCTTGGGGGCGTTATTGGGCTTGGGACCCGAAGGAAGTATGGGCGCTGATTACCTTTATGGTTTATGGAGCGGCGTTCCATGCGCGCAGCCTGCGCATTTTCCGCAGTCCGTTATTCTTCCATATCTATATGGTTGCCGCCTTTCTGACAGTCCTGATGACCTATTTCGGGGTGAACTACATCCTTGGAGGAATGCACAGCTATGCCAATGCCTGATTTACGGGTGGTTCTACCTATTTATGATGACTGACTTGTTTTATTATACCTAATTTAAGTGATTGCGTACTGTCTGCCGATGCTCTATCTTTGCAACATCAGATTTGAATGAATTAGTTAGTCATAATTACGTAACCACTTTTATGAAGATAAAAGGATCCCCGCTTCCCGATGTGATATCGTGAAGCGGGGATTTGTGTATGGCGTGACGGATACTGTGGGTAAGGTTGGATAAGGATACTTGTGGGGCATAAAGAGTCATAGGATGGGGAGGGATGACATAGGGGATGAGCTTTGTCTTCAGGCACAAGATAAACCTTAATCAATAGGCAGAGGGCTTTTCCCGTATGGAGGAGCATACTTTTGCAAGGGATTCATCCGGTTTTTCCCTATAGGCCGCAGCGGGTAGGGAAACGGTTGCCGGAAGAATCTTATAGAGAGTCCTTGATGTCGCTCAATTCTACCAGCTTGTTGACAATAGCGTAGATGGTGAGCCCTGCCGGAGAATGTATCTGCAGTTTGCGTGCAATGTTACGGCGATGGGTAATGACGGTATGGATGGAGAGGTAGAGTTTGTCGGCGATGGCTTTGTTGGTCATGCCCTTCACAACGCAGGTGATGATTTCCTTTTCGCGCTGGCTCAGGGTTTCTTGTTCGCTGTCTTTTTCCTCTTCCTCCTCGGTGTGTAGCAAGTGGTTGATTTTGGAGGCGATGACATCTACGTCATCGCACATGGCGAAGTTCTCGTCATATTCCTTCAATATGTTGTTGTCGATGACGGAGCATACCATAGCAATGTACTTGATACCGGATTTTCCGTGTTCTGCCTTGAAGGCGGGCAGGTCGAACCAGCCACCGAAAGTGGGGTTGATGATGATAATGTCTGCCGGATGCATGTGAATGTAGTTCTGCAGCGATTCCGGAGAAGAAACCTCAATAGGGTGTGCATTCAAGTTGGGAATACGCTTCAAAACAGCCGTCAGGCCACTCCGGATGATGACCGAAGTTTCTGCAATGACAATCTTCAAAGAAGTATTATTGTTCATTTTTCAGTTTCCTTTCTATTTGCGCTACGGCGGGAACAAACATATAATCTTCTACCTGGCAGTGGGTGGCAAGGTCTTGTTCGCAGTTGAATATATCGAACAAGACCGCATTCAGGAGATTGTTGTTCTCCTTTTCCGGGTAGTATTTGATGATGATGTTCTTCAGCTCTTTCAGTTTGGTATCTATCTGATTATGTTTGCTGGCAAAAGTGGCGATGTTGTATTCATCCGATAGGTTGCCTTGGAGTAATTGCTCTACATAGGTGAATACGGCCTGGTTTTCATATTCCATGTGGCGGCGTACTTCCTTGGCATATTCATCGAAGAACTTCAGGATGAGGTAGGCTACATCGTTTGTACTGGAACAATCGATGGCTTCGATGAGTTTGCGGCGGATGGCCGGCAGGTTGAAGTCGAGGAAATATGTGTGGGCACGCTTCAGATAATCCATAAGGGCGGGAATGGAAAAATCACTTTCATTACCGCTGTAAGAGTATTGTTCTTCGCTGATAAAGTTGGCTACGGCGAGGAATGTAGGGCAATCGACGCCTTGTGCTTCGCAGACGTCCTTCACGCTCTTGTCTCCGAATCCTAATGACAGTCCGAAGCGGCTCATCACCATTAATAAGGAGTAATTGTCACAGATGAGGTCACTCATCTTGTCCGTGGAGCGGTACTTATGTTGCTCATTCATTGTATGTTATTGTTTTTAATTCTCTGATTCGTGCGCAAAGTAACGGCTTTTATCCGAGAACTGCAATCACTATTAGTAGGTATTTTGCTTGTCGGGAGACGGTTGGAGACTGGTGTTTGCCGAATAAACTAAAAGCTTTAGTTTTATTTAACGAGAGAAATTAGTTTTTGAACTAAATAATTTAGTTCTTTGCGGAAAACAAAGAATGTTATGAAAGGATTGACTGCAAAAGAAGAAGAAATCATGGGCTTTTTCTGGGAAAAGGGACCCTTGTTTGTGAAGGAAATGCTGGCATTCTATGAAGAGCCGAAACCACATTTCAATACTTTGTCCACCATTGTGAGAGGATTGGAGGATAAGGGATTCTTGAGCCATCATACGTACGGCAACACGTATCAGTATTATGCGGTGGTCAGCGAGGAGGATTTCCGCAAGCGGACACTGAAGAACGTTATCAGCAAATATTTCAATAATTCCTATCTCAGCGCAGTGTCGTCTCTGGTGAAGGAAGAGGATATATCCCTGGAAGAACTGAAGCAGTTGATACAAGACGTGGAAAAGGGAAGGGACTGAGATTGTTGAGACTCTAATAACTCTGGCTTATGAAAAACATCGGATTGGTTTGTTTGCTGCTGGTAAGTATTTGCTGCGGATTGCAGGCAAAGAAAATCGTAAAGGTACCCTATTTCATGGCATGCAATACGCGTAGCATTGAAGTGGAGCAAGTGACGCTTGGAAAAGATACGACCTGGCTGGCGGTGAGGCTTTATGGCATGCAGGGCGATAGGGTCAGGATTGATTCGACAGCTGTGTTGCGGGCATCCGGAAAGGATTACGGATATTTGGGAAATACCGGTTTTGCCAGGGATGAATGGACGCATATTCCCGCTTCCGGTGAAATGACTGCTGTTTTGAAGTTTAGTCCGCTTCCGATGGATACTGAGAGCTTTGATTTTGTAGAGACACCGGACAGTGATGAAGGATGGGTAATTTATGGTATACAGCTCAACGGAGAGAAACCTCGGGTGGATATTTCCGAACGTTTGCGGAATAAGAAACCGGATGAGGTTTTGCCATTGCCCGGACCGGAATTGAATATGGGAAAGACTGTCATAAAGGGGCAGATATTGGGGTATAAACCGGAGTATGGAGTGACGTTACGCTACTATGACTCGCCTTGGTTCTTCATGTATTTCACCGGTAAGGACTTGAAGATAGCGGAGGATGGCACGTTCCGTTATGAGACAGAGGTGCTGTTGCCGAGCGGTGCTACGCTGTGGATATCCCGTTCGAAAATAGAATTGTTTCTCGTTCCGGGTGGAGAACTGGATGTCACAATCAATCTGCCTGAAATATTCTATTCGCAAAGCCGTCTTTTAAGCCGGAAAAGGGATGGTGTAACGGACAACTGTGTTTGGTTTGAAGGAGACTATGCCGGTCTGAATACCGAGTTGCTGCGGTTCGGTGAAATGAAAAGCTTATCGGGAGCTGATGATTTTTATGCAGATATTTGTGGGATGACTCCGCAGGCATATAAAAAGTATCTGTTCAGGCATTATGAAGATATGCAAAAGAAACTTGTAAAAAACAAGGATATGAGCCAGGCTTGCCGTACTTATATCCGGGCAAATCTGGATATGAATCTGTTCAGCCTTATCTATAATTACAAGAGTAACCTTAGTTATGCCCCGATGCTTTCGGGCAGGAAGGGGGTGAAAAGGGCGGACATGACGGTGGACAGTACCTCATACTTCAAGGAAATACTGCAACTGGATATTCTGCATACCCCCGAACAGAAATATTACAATTATTATACGGACTTTGTGAAGACCGCTACCGGAAATTTCCGGGATAAGTTTGTGCAAGACCCTCTTTGGCCGGACATGCTTCTTGCCGGGCGTGCTTCCCGTAATCTGAGCAAGTACATGCCTTTGACTGAGGAAGAGCGTCGGACGGTGGACAGCATCGCTTCTCCCGACCTCAGGCAATTGTTCCTGATGAGAAACGGGAGGATTGAAGCCGAACTGAAATCAGAGTTGGAAGCTACTAAGGGAAAGACCGGATATAAGATTGTTGAGGTGGAAAAGGAGGTAGCGGCAGACAGTTTGTTGCAGGTCATTACTCGTCCTTATCGTGGCAAGATGGTACTGGTGGATATGTGGAACACCTGGTGTGGTCCTTGTATGCGGGCCATGAAAAGCCTGAAACCGTTGAAAGAGGAGCTGAAAGAGGTGGTTTATCTATATATTGTCGACGAAACATCTCCTGAAGGAAAATGGAAAGTAATGATACCGGATATACCCGGTATTCACTGTCGCATTAGCAATGAGCAAAGTACGGCATTGGCAAAGCTGTACGAATATCCGGGTATCCCGACCTATTTCGTCGTGAACCGTGAAGGAGATATTTCCTACAAAGCAACCGGATTTCCCGGAGTGGAGATGCTACGGAATGAACTGACCAAGTAACTGTAAATAGTAAATCGTAAATCCCTAAATAGTAAATAATTCCATGGGTCTGTTTTTTGTTTATATACTCAAATCTTCTGTTTGCCTGGCGATATTCTATTTGTTTTATCGCTTGTTGCTGGCGCGCGAGACGTTTCATCGTTTCAACCGTTTTTCATTGTTGGGCATTTTGCTGTTGTCCTGCCTATTGCCTTTGGTAGAGGTAAGTGTGAAGCAGGAGACGGAAGTGCACCAGACGATGCTGACATTGGAGCAGTTGCTGATGATGGCAGATGCAGTGAATGCCACTGAGGCCGGAGCAAGGGCTGAAACGGCAACAGTCACCTGGATACAAGTGGCGCTGCTTGTCTATCTGGCAGGAATCGTTTTCTTTGCCTTCCGCAACGTATATTCGTTGGTACGGTTACTGATGTTGCTGAAATCGGGTAAAAAAGAGGATATTGGCAGCTACTTACCGGGCAGGAAAGAGCGCGTTACTTTGATTGTACACAACTGTGACATCGCTCCGTTCAGTTGGATGGGATATATTGTCATTTCACGGAAAGACTTGGAGGAGAACGGACGGGAAATCCTTATCCACGAGCTTGCCCATATCCATCACCGCCATTCCTGGGACTTGCTGGTGGCTGATGTCTGCATTTTCTTTCAGTGGTTCAATCCGGCATCATGGCTCCTGAAGCAGGAATTGCAGAATATCCATGAGTTTGAAGCGGATGAAATGGTGATAAAGGAGGGTGTGGATGCAAAACTGTATCAACTATTATTAATAAAAAAAGCTGTCGGCACAAGGCTCTACTCTATGGCCAACAGCTTTAATCACAGTAAACTTAAAAAACGTATCACTATGATGTTAAAAGAAAAATCAAGCCCGTGGGCACGTTTGAAGTATCTTTATGTACTTCCGGTAGCTGCCATTGCAGTGACAGCTTTTGCCCGTCCCGAAGTCTCCGATAAAGTGGAGAAGATTTCAAGCGTCAAAGTTAACGATTTGGCTGCAATTGTAGAAACAAAAGTGGTGGAAAGTGCAGGTGACACTACGAAGCCTGCCGATGTGAAGTATGTACCGGCGGAAGTCCGCAAGCAGTTGAAGGGAACTCCGGTCTTCGAGGTGGCAGAGGAGATGCCGGAATTTCCCGGCGGCGGAATGAGTGCTTTCATGGATTATATCAAGACGAATATGCGTTATCCGGCATCTGCCAAAGAGAACGGTACGCAGGGACGGGTCACTGTCCAGTTTGTGGTGGATGAAGATGGAAGCATCAAGGACTCCAAGGTGCTCCGTTCTGTGGATAAGGATATGGATGCCGAGGCGCTGCGATTGATAAACACTATGCCGAAGTGGAAGCCGGGGAGACAGAAGGGGCAGCCGGTGGCTGTGAAATTTACGGTGCCGGTGATGTTCAGGCTGGACGACGACAAACTTGAAAAAACTTCTTCTGCCAATGGTATTACAGTTGAAGGATATGCGGGTAATGGGAAAGAGCCATTGTATATTGTGGATGGAAAAGAGGTGACGCCATCTGTCATGAGTGCATTGAATCCTGATAAGATAGAACGTGTAACGGTTTTGAAAGATAAATCTGCCACGGATTTATATGGAGAAGAGGGACAGAATGGCGTTGTTCTGATAACCCTGAAACAAGGAACTCCGGGTATGGTTATCCGCCGGGGTAATGAGGTGGCAGAGAATGCTAAAGTACAGCATAAGAGTAGTCTTGATTTAATAAAGACTGTCTATATTGATGGAGAAAAGGTTGACTTGGGTACTAAAACTATCGATGATTTAATACCTGCCGAGAATATTGAGGGTATTGAGGTGAAGAAAGAGGCAGGTGGAAAAGGTGAGATTTACATCACTACTAAAAAAACTAAAGCTGTAGAAAAGACCATTGCCAAAGGCAATATGAAAGTGGAAGGCAAAGTGGTGGATGAGCAGGGTGAGCCTGTTATCGGTGCGGCTGTTCTGATAGAAGGTACCACTACGGGAAGCGTTACCGATGTCAATGGCAATTTTGTCCTTTCTGTACCTTCTAAGGATGCTGTATTGGTTGTTTCGTATATAGGCATGGCTACCGGCAAAGTGAAGGTGCAGCCCAAGCTTACGATTACGCTGAAAAGTGAATAGTCTCTAACAACTATGATAAGGAAAATTCTCTCTTTGTTTCTGATTCTGGTAGCTGTGGGGGCAGGGCTTTGCTCTGCCCAGACAGCCGGTAAGAAATATTATTTGGTGGGCGGGCTTTTCTTCGAAGGCATGCCGCCTGGTGTGGGTTCGGACAACGTGGCGGCTTTCATAATACATGAGGACGGCGCGAGACACGAGGTTACGGAACTCCGCTTGCGCAAGGGCATTGTGCTGTCTGAGGAGGTGAGAGAATATGCTACTCCTGCCGACGAGGTGCCTGGTGCGGAAGCTTTCTTGATGAGTTACCGTGGAGGAACGGGGAAGAAGTTGCCGATAGGCGGTGCCGTACAGACTTTGAAGAAGGAAGAATGGATAGGAAAGGCTTTTCCGGAATTCAAAGTGAAAGACACAGAAGGACAGGAATGGAGCAAGGCCGATGTGACGGGACGTCCTATGGTCTTGAACTTCTGGTATACCGGCTGTGGTCCTTGTATCCGTGAAATGTCGGAGCTGAACAAATGGATAGAAGTCTATCCTGATGTAACCTATCTTGCTACGACTTTTGACAGTGCTGTACAAATAAAGAAAATTGTAGAGAGCCGTCCTTTCCTCTTTACCCAGATAGCCGATGACTTGTTTTTCTTCGAGACCTTTCATGTGAGTGGTATGCCGGTCACTATACTGGTGGATAAGAAAGGCATTATCCGTCATATAGAACAAGGTACTGGAACTGCGAAACTTCGGTATATGCAGGATAAGTTGCAGAAACTTGTCAGCGAATAATTCTTTCCTGATGAATAGGGGATAAGGATTTCAGAGGATTTCTTTTGCCCTTTCACAGATTATCATACCTTTGCGAATATAAATCTAAGGAAGGCAAGGTTATGATAAAACATCTTTTTTTAATATGGGGACTGCTTGCGGCACTCACTGCTGAGCCGGTTCTGGCTTGTACATCTGCCGTCGTTTCTGGAAAGGTTACTCCTGACGGCCGTCCGTTGCTATGGAAAAACCGTGATACGGACTATCTGCGAAATCATGTTGCTTATATAAAAGGGGAGAAGTATAACTTCATTGCCGATGTGAATAGTGCTAACTTTCCTGCCTTGAAAGAGGCATGGATGGGTACAAACTCCGTTGGTTTTGCCTTGATGAACACCCAATCCTACAATCTGGTGGAAGTGAAAGATGGGGAAGAACGGGGGGCAGCCAACGGGAGGATTATCTACCGTGCCTTGGAGGTTTGTGCCACGGTGGAGGATTTCTGCCATTTCCTCGATACCATTTCCAAGCCCAGCTTGATAGAGGCCAATTTTGGCGTAATCGACGCTCAAGGCGCTGCCGCCATGTTTGAGGTGGATTATTATAAATATACGATGTATGATGCCAATAATCCCAAAGATGCTCCTTACGGCTACATTGCCCGTACCAACTTCTCTTTTGCCGGTGAAGCAAATCGGGGGGCAGGTTATGTACGCTATATGGAGGCAGACAGGGTACTGATGAGGGCTTCTGCAACGGGAGGGATCACACCGCAGGGTATATTTAATGATCTTTCACGTTCGTTTCGCAACGGCATGCTTGATATTGATTTGAAGAACGGGAAATTTAATCGCCCGCAAGGTTCCGGTTGGTTTGTCGACCAGGATTTTATTCCCCGTAACAGCACTTCTTGTTCCATTGTGGTGCAGGGCGTAAAACCGGGTGAGAAGGCGGAACTTACTACGATGTGGACAATGCTGGGATATCCTCCTACGGGTATTGCCGTGCCGCTTTGGGTGAAGGATGCGGATAGACTTCTGCCTCCGATGGTATGTTGGGACAAGGCGTGTGCCGCCGCTCCGCTCAGTGATTGGTCACTCCGGCTTTCCAACAATGTCTTTTGTTATAATCAGGGGATGGGAACCAATCGTTATCTGAATTGGGAAAAACTGTACAATATGGAGAATAATGGCTATATGCAGCAGCTTGTTACGGTAGAGGCAGAGGTGTTTCGCCGTACATGCCTATTGTTGGACAGCTGGAGACAGCAAGGAAGCATTGATTCTCAAGAAATGCAGAAGCTTTATCAAGATGTGGAAGCACTTGTCCGAAAGGCTTATACGCCTTTGATGGAACAATGACAGTATTCCAGTATTTCCCCTTCCTGCTCCGGGTGGAACCAGTGGATTTCCTCGTCCCGTTTGAACCAGGTCATTTGCTTACGGGAATAGATGCGTGAGTTCTGCTTTATCTTTTCGATGGCAAAGGGTAATGTCCATTCACCATCCAGGTACTTGAATATTTCTTTGTAGCCTACTGTATTTAGGGAATTTAGACTTTTATGCGGGTAGACCATGCGCGCTTCTTCCACTAAACCCTCTTCCACCATTTGGTCCACCCGGCAGTTGATGCGTTCATAAAGCTCTTCCCGGTTACGTGTTAATCCTATTTTGATGATACGGAAGGGGCGTTCTTTCTTTTGTTGAGTGCGGAAGGAAGTGTAGGCCTTTCCCGTCATGTAGCAGATTTCCAAAGCATGGACTACGCGTTTGGGATTCTTCAAATCTACTATTTTGTAATATTCCGGATCCAACAGCTTAAGTTCCGCACAAAGTCTTTCCAGACCTTCTGTTTCGTATTTGTGCAGCATGAGCTGGCGTGTATCGGCATCTACGGTCGGAATGTCGTCAATTCCTTTACAGACTGCATCTACATACATCATTGAGCCTCCGGTCAGCAGTACGGTGTTATGCTTTGTAAACAGGTCTTCCAGCAGCTTCATCACTTCCGCTTCGTATTGGGCGGCACTGTAATAGTCTGTCAGCTTCAGGGTACCGACGAAGTGATGCTGTACCCGTTGCAGTTGCTCCGGTGTAGGGGCAGCCGTGCCTATCTTTAAATCTGCATAGAGTTGTCTCGAATCGGCCGAGACGATACAAGTATGGAAATGTTCTGCCAATCGGAGGCTGAGCTCTGTTTTGCCTACTCCGGTGGGACCGATAAGTACGATTAGGGTGTGCATGCGGGTAAAAAAATAGGCACGGATTACGCGGATTACACGGAATATTCAATAACAACCGTGTGTTTCCGTGTAATCCGTGCCTAAAAGAAATCTGTATGGTATGTCTGTTTAATATTTCTCTTCTTCAAAGGAGTTTCCGGCTTCGTCCAAACCGCCGAAACCCTCTTTGTCGAAATCTTCCATATCGAAGTCCTGGTCGCCGTAAAAGTTTTCGTCCAAATCAAGGGAACCGCCAGCAGCTGCCATCTCTTCAAAATCAATGGTCTGCTTGGGAGCTTCACCTGCTTTCTTGGTGCATTTGGCTCCTTTCATTTCCTTTCCGGTAATGATTTCAGAAAGCTCGATGAAGAAGCAGCGCTCAGTCATATAATCGAATACATAGAGAAGTTTCTGCTTCTCGTCTTCAACCAGTTCGCTCAACTGGGTCTCTTTCATCACCCAACTGTCCATTTCCGGATTGTCATCCATTTCTTCCAGCGTAATTTCTTTCTCTTTCTCCCAGTCATCATCGCAAATGAAGAAAGAAGTCATCTGGTCGTTAGTGTAGCCTGCCGACTTTAGAATCGCTTCATGGAAGTCATAAAAGGTAGCTTCCGGGTCTATCTGTATTTCTCTGACAAAATCGTCCACCTCATCAGAGATGATTGTAAATCTGTAGATCATGATGATTTATAATTTATGATTTCTGACTTTGTGTAAATCATACGTTTTTCATTTTCCTGCGGGGATAATGCCGCGGGCTGATTCACGTATAAAGTTTACGATATAGCTTATTTCCGGTGTCATTTCCATTTCATCCTCGATTTTCTTCAAGGCATCCGTATTGTTCAGACCGCCTTGATAGATAATACGATAGGCATCATGGATTTTCTCAATGGTCTCGTTGGAGAAGCCACGGCGGCGTAACCCTACCACATTGATTCCCGCATAGCAGATAGGCTCGCGTCCGGCAATGATGTACGGCGGGATGTCCTTGCTGAAACGGCAGCCGCCTTGTATCATTCCATAACCGCCCACATGGCAGAATTGGTGCATCAGTACATTGGCACTGATGATGGAATAATCGTCGATGACAATTTCACCCGCCATTTTTGTAGAGTTGCCAATGATACAGCTGTTGCCTATCAGAGCATCGTGGGCCACGTGTACACTTTCCATCAGGAGATTGTTGTTGCCGACGATGGTTCTGCCTTTGGCAGCTGTACCGCGGTTGACAGTTACGTTTTCACGTATGATATTGTTGTCTCCGATTTCAGCAGTGCTTTCCTCCCCTCTGAACTTTAAATCCTGGGGAATGGCACCGATAACGGCTCCCGGGAAAATGGTGTTTCCATTGCCGATGCGTGCACCGTACAGAATGTTGACATTTGCCATAATCTTGTTGTTATCACCGATTACCACATTCTTGTCAATGAAAACAAAAGGAGCAATCTCTACGTTTTCCCCGATTTTGGCTTCGGGATGAATATACGCTAAGGGACTTATCATATTATTTACGATTTAGCTATTTACGATTTACGATTGAGAATACTTGCGATTTACTGTATATACGATTTTATCCGAATGTGATAATTCTCACGAGTAATTTGAATCGTAAATCGTAAATAGTCTAATCGTAAATTTTATTATTTGTTCTTAACTATTTGCGCCATAAACTCTGCTTCGCAGACAACTTTTTCGCCTACAAACACATAGCCTTTCATGGTAGAGATGCCGCGGCGTATGGGGGCCATCAGCTCTACACGGAAGATGAGGGTATCTCCAGGTACCACTTTTTGGCGGAATTTCACACCGTCAATCTTCATGAAGTAGGTGGAGTAACGTTCCGGTTCATCCACTGAATTCAGTACAAGCAAACCTCCCGTCTGTGCCATTGCCTCTATCTGCAACACACCGGGCATTACGGGTTCCTGCGGGAAGTGTCCTTGAAAGAAAGGTTCGTTGGAAGTTACGTTCTTGACACCTACAATGTAGTTGGCACCTATTTCTATGACTTTGTCCACCAATTGCATCGGGTAACGGTGAGGCAGAAGTTCGCGGATGCGGTTTACATCCATAATCGGTTCGCGGTTGCAGTCGTAGGTAGGGGCTTGTATTTCGTGCAAACGGATTTCCTTGCGCATCTGGCGGGCGAACTTATTGTTGATAGTGTGTCCCGGGCGGGTAGCGATGATACGGCCCTTGATGGGCTTGCCTATCAAGGCCAGGTCACCGATGACATCAAGTAACTTGTGGCGGGCGCATTCATTGGGCCACACCAAAGGTTTGTGGTTGATATATCCCAATTGTTTGGCGTCCATATGAGGAACACCCATCACGTCGGCCAGCTTGTCATAGTTCTCCTGGGACATTTCGCGTTCGTAAATAACAATCGCATTGTCAAGGTCGCCGCCCTTGATAAGACCGGCTT
>OBDM01000600.1_pt1 | contig 13743 bp, 9 predicted proteins | sample 1518281 | NCBI WGS metagenome assembly OBDM01 (sample SAMN01760942, study PRJEB22395) | human gut metagenome | reverse complement strand
ACGGCAGCATGGTTTTCATGATGTTCGATCCGGTCGTTCCCGTGAATACCGGCACGTCGGTGACCGGCATCGGCTGCGTGGCCACGCGCCCGGCGACGGAACCGAAATTGCCGGTCACTTCGCGCGGTGACAGCTGCCGGATGCCGATCGCCAGCACACGCCCCGGGTAGCGGCGTGCGATCGTGGCGTATGTGGTCGGATCCTTCTGCCCGTCGTCGCCGATCAGAATGAACTTCATATCGGGAAAATCGGCCATGAGCTGTTCGGCGTATTCAAGCTTGTGCTGCACGCCCGACGGAATGAAGGTTTTCGGCCTCGGGTCAAGGTCGCGCAGCAGCAGCGGCCCTTCCGGAAAACCGTGGTTCGTAATGAAATGGCGGATCGAGCTTTCCACATTCCATGGCGAAGTGGACAGGTAGAAGAACGGCGCGTCCGGGAACATGTCCGCGATGCGGTTGAACAGCAGGTTCATGCTGGCCACCGGCACTTTTTTGCGCGGATTAAGCAGCAGCAGATTGTAGGCGGCCTTCATCAGACGCGGCGCCTGCGTGACCATGATGGTGTCGTCCACGTCGGAGATCACGCCCACTTTGGTGCCGCTGGGAATGGTGAAAAGATTGGCGTTGACCGGCTTGCGGCTGCGCACTTTGTACGAGACGTTGTGGATGCCCGGTTCGAGCGAATGCTCGGCCACGAGGTCGAGGTAGCCGGCATCGTCGGATGCCGCGAATTCGCTGGAAATATCAGGATTGCTGTCGATCGCGTCGTATACTTCCGACGCACCCACCTGCACTGTTTCGATGGGCACGTCATCGATGGCGATCCGCACTTTGGTATGCGGGGACGGCACCATCAGCATGCCACGGATGCCGCGAATCAGGCGGCCGGCCTGCCGTTTGAACGGTCCGTATACGGTACGGCAGATCAGTCGGGAGTAGTGTTCGGTGCCGTAGCCGACGTAGGGTTCTACGCGTGGATACCAGTCGAGCGACCGTACCAATGCGGTCGAGAATTTCAGCCAGACGCTGAATGCTTTGGTGATCGTGCGGCGGAACAGCCTGGTCAGCGGCGGTTTGACTTCAAGACGCTCATGTCTGGAGGCCGCGTCGAAGGTGGTGACCACCTTGCGTGCCGGAATCGGCACGGTGGGCATGTCATCGCAAGAATCGTCCATCCGCTCCCCCATACGCTGCTGTTTGCGCTGCTGGTCGTGCTGCGGCGCACGCTGCGGCGGGAACTGCGGCAACGGCTGAATTTCACTCATATGCCCACTATAGGGGTCGCGTTCGAACAAACAGTAACGCCACCGAGAAAATCAGGGAACTTTCAGGGCCCCGCAAGGCACTTCCCATAAAAAGGCTGCGGCCGGCGGGTACGATGCGCGACCGTGAGCCCGGCCGAACGGCCTTGAGTGTGCCGCGCATCGCACCCGCCGGCCGCAGCCGTAATTAAAACTAGACGTCCGTGCTATTCAGTCAGCCACAATCTTGGCATACTCGTCAGCGCTAAGCAGGTCAGGCTCGTCATCCTCAAGCTCGATCTTGAAAATCCAGCCCTCGCCGTACGGATCGTCCGTCACAATGCTCGGATCGTCCGCAGCCTCGTTGTTGACGTAGCGGATGGTGCCAGCCACCGGCGAGACCAGCGCGGTGACCGCCTTGGAGGATTCGAATTCCGCCACTTCGTCGCCAGCTTCGACCTGCGTACCGACTTCAGGCAAATCGATGTACACGAGTTCGCCGAACTGTTCGGTGGCGTATTCGGTAACGCCCACCATGGCGGGTTCAACGGAGGAATCCACCCACACGTGCTCGTCGGAGTATTCGAGGTGCTCGGGCACGTCGAGGTTCACTTTGCTATCGTTTGCTTCGCTCATGCCGCCCATTGTACGGCGTATGCGAACGCCGCGCACCCGCGCCACGCGTAACGGGTCAGCGTGCCGGTCCGGATGGCATGGCGCCGACTACCTGCACGATGGTGCCTTCCGGACAGTTGTCGTAGATCCACTTGGAATCGGCTTCGTACATGTTCACGCAGCCGTGGGAGCCGTAGTGCGCCGGGTCGCCGTGGGCGATGCCGTAATTGTTCCAGCTTGCCGTGTGGAAGCCTTCGCCGCCGTAGAAGTAGCTTACCCACTTCACACCCTTGGACAGGTAGCGCGAGCCGTCGTCGTTCAGGCCGGTCATGTCCTGGATCTGATACTTGAGGTAGATGTAGAAGGTGCCCAGGTTGGTTTCGTGCTTGCCGGTGGTGCCCGTGCACACCGGGAAGGTCTTGACGGCCTCGTCGTTGTGATACACGGTGGCAGTTTGCGCGGTGCGGTCCACCACGATGCGGTATTCGCTCTTCTTCTGCACGGTTTTGAAGTTCTGCACATCACCGTCCACCGGAATGGTGGCGCCTTGGCCGTTTTTGAGCGCTTCGCCGATCTTCGGTGCGAGCGCCTCCATGTTCTTGACCTTCACGCCGTTCACGCCTTTGACGATGGTGGCCAGCACTTTGCCGCTGTTGTCGACGGCGTCTTCCTGGTCGACCGCGTCCTGGTTGAGCTGGGCTGGGACCTGCTGCTGCACGTAGTTGGTGATGGCGTTGTCATCGTAGGACAGCGAAAGCGTGCCGTGTTCGAGGTCGGCGTCGGTTTTCAGCCATGAGGCCACGACTTCGGCTGGAATCTGGAAGGTCTTGCCTTGTCCGTTGTCCAGCACAATCGGCGCATTCAGTCGCGCGTTTGCCTGGTCGGCCACGTTTTGGGCTTCAGGCAGTGCGACCGGCACGTCGATGGTTTCGTACGTGATCGTCACGCTGCCGCTGTGCCCCGGGTTCGCGATTGCTTTGGCGACCGTGTCGATCACGTTGTCCACCTTCGGGGACCTGCCGCCGCGGCCTTCCACTGCGACGAAGGCGCGCGCGTTGGCATCGTACGATGCGGTGGACGGTACCGCGCGGTCGGTGTCCTGCACGAATTTGTCGGTGACGAACGTCCTGAGGGCCAGCTTGTTGGACTTGGCGTTCAGCGGCACGTTCTTCTTGACGAACGGATTGACTTCGTTGATGTATTCGAGTGCGCCGTTGGTCTGGTGCTTGGCGGCGAGCAGTTCCGTGACCGTCTTGTCGACGTTGTAGCTCACGCCGAGGTCGCTCAGGCTGCCGGAAGCGTTGTTGCCGTTGCCGTCCTTGATGTTCACGGTGGTGTTCTTCACGGCGGCCGTCACCGTGTTTTTCAGCTGGTCGGCGGTCTGTCCGGCCACACTGGTTCCGCCGAAGGTCACGCCCGGCGCGGCCTTGTCTTGGAAGTACCAGCGTGCGGTGAAGAAGCCGGCGATCGCGGCGACCACCAGCACGGCGAGCACGATTCCGGTGATGATCAGCGGCAGTTTGCGTTTCTTGGCCACGACGGCTTCTCCTTCGACCGGCATGGTGAGCACGGGAATGGCGGGAGCGGGCGTGGATGAGGGCATGTCACCGGTAGGAATGGCACCAGTGGGAACAGCTCCGTTGGGGACAGTTCCGGCAGGCGTGGTTTCGGCGGCACCGGCCGTCGGGAATGACTGGAACGGCTGGGTCTGGTCCGATGCGAAATTCAACGGCGGCATGGTCTCGGTGGCGGCGTTGGACACGTCGTCCTGTTCGGACACATCGGCCACGTCGGCGAGATTGATCGTATCGCCGTTCTCACCAGACTGCGGCGGCACGGCATTCACCCCTTCAAACGAGATGCCGGCGAAGCTGTTGTCCGTATCGTTCTGTCCACTTCTATCAGACATGTATGTGGTTTCCTCATTCACTCTCTTAACGGTACATACCATGCAGCATGATATGCAGACGAGTGCCCAAACGAATACCTAAACAAGCTCCCCCCGGCAACCGCCCCGAAGACAGGCTCAGCCGATACCACCTTTTAATGGCAGGTCTTGTCACGGCAGGTCGTGGCCGAGCCATTCCTCAATCATGTAGCGTGCGATCGTGGCTTTGCCCGGAGCCTCCATACGTCCCGAAACCAGTTCGCTCATGTATTCGTCGCGTGTGACCCAACGCGCCTGCAACGTTTCCTCGCCGTCCACGTGCACGTCGGTGGTGACCGCCACGCCTTTGAACGCCATCATGAGAGACGAGGGGAACGGCCACGGCTGGGAGCCGAGGTATTTGAGTTCGCCTATTTCGATGCCGACTTCCTCTTTGGCTTCGCGCCGGCATGCGTGTTCCAGGTTTTCGCCAGCCTCCACGAATCCGGCCGAAACCGAGTACAGGCCGTTGTTGCGCCATGCGCTGTTGTGCTGCAGCAGCAGACGGTCATCATGGTCAACGATCGCGGTGATCACCGCTGGCTCGATTCGGGGGAACAGCAAACGATTGCCATCCTCATCGTTCGTGCAGTGCTGAGCCCAGCCGCCGAGCGCCGGTTCGACGGGCGCGCCGCACGTCGGGCAGTGACGCTGCCGGGCGTGCCACATGCTGAGCGAGATGGCGGAGGTTGCCTGTCCGGCTTCGCGTGCGCTGGCGTGGGGTGCGAATCCGCGCAGGTCCACCCAGTCGAATCGGGTTGCCGCGCTTTCCAGCAGCGATTTCGCGTTTTCCTGCGATTCATGCGCCGGCACTTCGGCGAACGTGTCGTCCGCTCCCCCGCTGCGAGCCGTCGCAGCCATAATCGTCGTATCGTTCGGCTGGACGTGCGTCACGTCCACGGCGACGACGTGCTCGCCCAATCGTCCGCCGTACGAGCCGAGGAATATGGCGAGCGCCGATGGGTGCGATTCGAGTTCCGCGGCAACGTACGCGCCTGGTAGTTGGGCGAGGCGCATTTTCACGTTGGCGTAGTCGGCGATGGCGCCTTGGCCGTGCGGCACGGCCACTTTGCCGTCTTTGACGAGGATGACTTTCGTTGCCGGTTCCGCTAGGACTTTGGCGAACAGGTCGGGTTCGCCGCGTCGTGCTACTTCGTAGTCGATGTCTCCTTGGGCGAGTGGCAGGAACGGCAGGGTCTGCGTCAATGCCAGTGGTGAGAACACGCTCATGGTTGTGTTGTCTCTTTCATGCGTGTTATATACGGAATATATTCGTTATACATACGTAGTACATATTTCGTATATACGTTTTATATATTTTCTCTATATCTTGTCGATACTCCGGATGGTCTGCCACAGATAATGTCGCAGCCGGCTCAGCCGACTCGCTTCACCAGTTCCAGCAACGCGGCGGCCACCTGGTCGGGGTGTTCGTACGCGCTGAAGTGGCCGCAGTCGTCGATCACCGTCATCGTCACGTCGGTTTTCGTCATCGCGTCGGCGACCGGCTTCATCACTGCCGGCGGGCTGGACGGGTCCTTGTCGCCGCAGATTACTGCGACTGGCACGTTGATGTTCGGCAGCACGTCGTTCAGGTCGGGACGGCCAGCGGCCATGCGTTCGCGCCAGGCGATGCCGTCGGCGGGCTGTTCGTTGATCCACGTTTCGAACTGCCTGCAGTAGGCGTCCGACTGTTTCACGGTGGAGTCGGCTTCCGACGGCACGGCGAATCCCATGACCGGCTCGTGTGTGCCGGTCGTTTCGCAGTCGGTGGCGATTGCGACGCGCTTCAATCGCATGTCGGCGGAGTCGGCGTCGGCTTTCGTGTCGCACAGGGCGAGCGCCGCCACCGCTTCCGGATGCAGGCGTTGGATGTCGAGAATCAGGTAGCCGCCCATCGACAGGCCCACCCAGATGGCTTTGCTGTAGCCGGCGGCGTGCAGCAGGTCCACGTACGCGTCCGCCATGCGGTCCAGTCCGTATGGGAACGCGCCGTCGGCGTCCTTGCCGCCGCTGTCTTCGTCGGACGGAATCGGTCCTTCGCCGGCGCCGGGCATGTCCGGAGCCCAGATCGCAAATGGTTTCACAGCTTGGTCGTGTAAAGCCGTCGCGCACTCGTCCCACATGCGGTGGTCCACCGGGAAGCCATGCACGAGCACCACCGGCGTGGTTTCGGCATCGTTGCCGCCGTCCGTATGTATGTTGTTGTTCAGTTCAATCGTCATATTTTTCTAATCCTCCCCTATCTGTCTGTTCGCCTAGTTTGCTTGGCTTTTGCCCCGCTTGCGCGGCTTGTCCTACTTGCCGGTCCATGCGAGCGCCTGCCGCACGATGGTGCCGTAGCCGTTGGCCATCTGCCCGACGAAGGTGTCGAGCATGTCTCCGGACGGGTCGACCCATTCCACGTCGAGCGTCTCGTCCTGCGGCTTGCAATCGCCGGCGATCGGCACCACGTAGCACAGCGCGATCGCATGTTGGCGTGGATCGTAATAGTCGGATAGGCCGGGTGTCGGGAAGAATTCGGCCACGGTGAACGGCTGCAGGCTGATCGGCAGCTGCGGCAGGGCGATATCGCCCAAATCTTTTGCGACGTTGCGCGCCACCGCTTCACGCAACGATTCGTGATAGAGCACACGTCCGGCGATCAATGTGCGTTCGATACCGCCGTCGTCAGTGACGCGCAGCAGCGAGCCGATTTGCGCCACCCTGCCGAGATCGTCGGTGCGCACCGGCACGACCACGACGTACGGAATCGGTATTTCGTGGCGCATGCGGTTGATTTCGTCCGATGGGAGCCATCCCGGAGGGTTGCCCATTCCGCGGATGAAATCCTCCGGCGTAATGTCGTCGAATTCCCCGCGATGGCGGTTGGCGTCGAAATCGCCCTCGTCGGGCACTTCATCATTCATCACTGGCATGGTTCCATTATCACGCACGGCATGTGAATGTCACGTGCTTCCGATTCTTCCCATAGCGCAATCGGGTGCGGCAGTGTGTTTGCGTGGCGTGCGGCTATATACTTTTCGCAAACGGGCTTTCGCAATATTGCGCAGCATTGCACGATATTGTTTTTTGAAATCGGCTTATAGCGTAAGTCGGGAAATGGGGAACGCATATGGCAACGCATGCAGTCACTTCGCAGGATTTCAACCAGATTGTCGAATCCAATGATCTGGTGTTCGTGGATTTCTGGGCCACGTGGTGCGGTCCGTGCCGTGCATTCGGCCCAACGTTCGAGAAGGCAAGCGAGGCGAATCCGGACGTCTATTTCGCGAAGGTGGATATCGATCAGAATCCCGATCTGGCCGCCGCGGCCAAGGTTCAGGCAGTGCCGACGCTGATGGTCGTCAAGAAGCAGCAGATCATCTTCCAGCAGGCCGGCGCGTTGCGCGCTTCCGATTTGGATGATCTGATCAGCCAGGCCAAGGCGTTGGATATGGATGCGGCCGCTTCCGATGGGGACACCGCTTCCAGCGGAGACGCCAAAGTGAAAACGCCAAGTAGTCAGTCGGAACGATGATTCGGCCCGTCGCCTGCGCGTTGCATACGTTATCTTCAAGTTCCTTGGGGTGCGGTAGACTATATGCAGTTGCGCGCATTCCGGCGGAACCCTAGCGGTTGTGCGCCGTGCCCTAGGCACGGAATCCGCCGAGGAATTGTACCCGATGTAGGAGCAGAATGGCTAGCCATAAGAAACATGCCCAACCAACTACGTTTGCCATGCCGGGCAAATCTCAGATGGTGAAGATTGTCGCAACGGTTGCGGCAGTGGGGCTGTTGGCCACTGGCGGCATCGTGTCGCATAATCTGTACGCCACCGCGGAGAAGTCTCCTGCCAAGCAGGTCACCGCGTATTCCGTCACCGACAGCATCGAAGCCTCCCGTGGCAACGCCCGTGAGGCGCTTTCCGGAGATACTTCGTACGTCACCGTGAAGATCAACGGCAAGACCCGCGTGGTTCCCGGCATGCATTTCACCGACGTGAAGTCCGTGCTTGACGCGGGCGACATCACCCTTGATACGGAAGACACCGTTTCCCCGTCTTTGGATACGAAGGTGAACGAGAACACCGTCATCAAGATCGAACGTGCCGGCGCTTCCGTTGAGGTGTCTGATACGGATATCGCATTCAACACGGTCAAGAAGGAGACCTCCAGCCTGCCGAAAGGCCAGGAGAAGGTCGAGACCGAAGGCGCGAACGGTGTTATGGAGACCACGAACCTCGTCACCAAGTCCGGCGGCAAGGTCATGTCTTCCAATATGATCAGCTCTTTCGTGAAGAAGGCTCCGACCGACAAGGTGATCCTCGTCGGCACCGGCTCCTCGTCCACGCCATCCGCGGCCGCAGCGTCGATCGGCACCACCGTGCCGGCTGGCGAAATGCAGCAGTGGGCTCACGATTATCTGCTGTCCAGCGGCTATTCCGAGGCCGATTTCACCGCCACCGTGTACATCATTTCTCATGAGTCCGGTTGGAATGTCGCAGCCACGAACCCAAGCTCCGGCGCGTACGGTCTGCCGCAGGCGCTGCCCGGTTCGAAGATGGTGAGCGCCGGTGCCGATTGGGCCACCAACTACCAGACCCAGCTTAAGTGGTTCTGGGGCTACTGCGCACAGCGCTACGGCTCCATCCAGGGCGCCTACACCTACTGGCTCGCCAACCACTGCTACTGAGTTTAGTTTTTCAGACAGGAGAGGCTCCGCACACATTGTGCGGAGCCTCTCCTGTCTTATATGCCTCTTTTATATTTCATATGGAAAGATGCAGGCCATTCATGGCGTTACGGTTGTTTATGCACGCAATTCATTCATCGCTTTTATCGCGGCCCTTTTGGCCATCTTACGCGTGAGCGAACGGCCAGACGCAACGGGCTCGAAAAAGCCGTCATGCTCTTTTTCCACCGTCCATCGCCAACCAAGCACGTTATTTTGAGCGACTCGAATACTGAACGAAGATCCTACACGCCCGCTACCTGCCACATTCATTCCAAGCTCCCTTTTTCAGGATTTTTGGGCTGGATGCATACGTACTCATTATTAGCGTTTATGGACGTTTCGCACAGCCTATCAAGATACTGCATATAGTACAGCACTCACATCAAGAGAACTGTACTATATGCGATTTTTCAAGCTGAGCGGAATATTGTTCACTTACTCGCCATCTTTGGCCGTATGATGCGAACCTTTGCGGGGACCGCGCTTGCCGGATACACCCTTTGCAGCATCGGCCACAGCAAAAATGACAACCTTCTCATCCGGGTAAGACTCGCCATCCATGGCGAAATAGGCGATCTGGTCGTCTGCGACCGGCGGGAAAGTGAAATACTTCTGCACCGCTACCAGCATATCGGTGGTACGCACGGTCACGGAAGAAGCCTTTCCTGCAGCGTCAGAGTCGACGCCATCGGCCTTGCTTCGCTTGGTCTTGCAGAACTTGATGGCGTTCTCGTCTTTGGCGTCGCATGCCTGGACTGCGATCTTCTTCTGCTTGTCATTCACCAGCAATTTCACGTATGCCGGGCATCCGAGCGCTTCGGTCACGCCTTTGGAAAAGCGAACGGATGATTCCATGACCGTCATGGTCATCTTATTGGTGGTGGTCTTTTCTCCCACTGCTTCAAATCCGTCAAGAACAGACATGCCAACCCCTTGAAAATATAGGATATTAATTACATGCAATATAATACAACAATTCGCATAAATACACCCTTTTTCCACTAATAAAATAGGGGGTATCTCCGCTTTCCGGCAGAAATACCCCCTGTATTTCCAAGAATATAGCAATAATTCATAGACTTCATTGAACAAGTTTTCATTGAGATGAATTCAAGGAAATCATGCACCAATAATGTCGAGAATTACCGCGCCATATTTCAATAGTTGTATTTCACATCATTGGTCATTTTGCCACACGGCGTCTGATCGAGCTTCATATCAGCCGTGGCCTTGTCAGACACGGTCACGTCGAACTCGTACGTCACGCTCTTGCCAGGTGCGATGTACGCCATACTGGAGTTCAATGGCTTGCCGTCCATGGTGGCATTGCTACGGTCACGCACATCACCGGTCACGGCGATTGATCCAATCGAACCACCTGCAGGCGCGTAAATCAGCACACGCTGCGCGGATGTGCCACTCGGCGCCACGGGCACGCCACCAACGCCCTTCTGCTCACCACCGAGAATGTAACTCGTGCAGGTAGCCATTTCCGTGGAAGTCATACGGTTGGTCAGCGTGTACTTCACGTGGTAGGTCTTGTCACCTGTCTTGGTCACTTCGCTGGTACGGTCGATATACCAACCCATCTTCGAAGGATTCTGCTCGCTGATGTAAATGCCCGTTTCCGGATTGGTCTCGCTCTCAGGCGCATTCTTGGCGAGTCCAGCACCTTGGAAGTACTTCGCTTCGTCATCGTGGAACGTGTAGGCGTAGAAGTGGCGGTTCTCGGCCAAATCACCGATGCTTTGCGCCACCTTCATCATCTTGTCCACAGTCATGTTGCCAAAAGCGCCGTCCATCACCGTTTTGGCAATGTACTCGAAGTATTCGTCCTGCTGTGCCACAGGAACGTCCTTGTAGATGGTGTTGAGCATGTATTCGGCGGTGTTCTCGCCGGTAAGCACAGTGCCGTTGGACAAGGTGACTGGTCCGTTGATCTCCACCATTTTCTGGATGAACACCGGATCCACGGAAATCAAACCGTCGATGTTGCAGGCATATTGCGAACGCTGCCATGAAGCGTTGAGCATTTCCGCGTTGCGGGAAACATCCGGCACCGCGAAGGTGTCTCGCACGTCGAAGGAGAAACCCAGCGGCCTGTTGAATACCGCATGTTCTTCAGCGGTGCCATTGTTGCCATTGACGAATTCACCATTCGGATGGAAGTCCCCCACCGCGATTTTGCCATGATCCGCAGTCATGGTGCCGAGAGAGCCAACCAAGCCGCCGCCGGAACGTGTTTCGGATGTGGTCTGTGCCGCCAGCAAGTATGTGCGGGCACCGTTCTGGCCGAGGAAGGAAGGCAGCATGTGAGTGGCGTTGCTGACCTGTCCAACCAAATCGGCGATATTGTCAAGCTGGTCCTTGCCCTGCTGATAGGCTTTCTTCACCATGCCGATTTTCGGCTCGGCAAGACTGTTATACTGCTTGTTCTGCTGCTGCACCTGCTGGTTGAGCTTGTCGAAGTTACCTTGCGCATCGGCGATTGGCTGCAGATTAAGTTGCCCTTCCGCACCGGAAAGATTGGCCCCGGCAAGCTGTTGCACCGCAGTGGTCAACGATGGCAGTGTCTGCTGTGCAAGATTGTCCACGACTTCCGTCATGCCTTGCACAGTGGCGATGTCACTGCCGACGAACGGCATTTTCGCAGTCACGTTCCATAATGAACCGTGCGCAATCTGCTTGGCCTGCGCCGTCTGCTGCTGAGCCTGCGCGATGGACGCCTGCAACGCGGCGGCATCCTTGAGCTTTGCAGGGTCATTGATTGCGGATAGTGAGGATATAGCTTGCGATTCGTGTGCCTTGACGCTTTTTGCCTGCTTATACAGTTGCATACCAAACACTGCAGCAATGGCAAGTAGCACGATCAGCACCACAAGTACAATAAGCGTCACATTCCGTGCCGTATGTTTTTCCCGTATTGCTTGAGCATGTTGCCCCATGCTTTGCTCCTCAAATCATTAAGCACTCAATTTGACTATTCCAGCGCATTATTGTGCCACATGGCACCCCTTTTTTCGGCCGCCAAATGAAATTTCCCTCTGTTCCATCACAAGAACAGAGGGAAAATCACAGAAAACCCACTTATTGGCTCAGTACGATCCACGGCCAGTGAAGATTACCATCACGGTTTTGGCAAGAATCGCAAGATCTCCAGCGATGGACCAATTCTCAATGTAGGAGACGTCCAAATATTCGCTTTGCTCCTGTGAAAGATCAGACCGGCCGGACACCTGCCACGGACCGGTGATGCCCGGCTTGACCAGCAGTCGGGCGGAATATAGGGAACCATAGCGGGCCACTTCTTCCGGCAATGCCGGGCGCGGACCGACCAGAGACATATCGCCCTTGAGCACGTTGTAGAACTGCGGGAACTCATCCAAAGAAGTCTTACGGATGAAGTGACCTACCTTGGTGATACGCGGATCATCTTTCATTTTGAAGATGAACCGGTCTTCCTGCCCAGTTTCCTCAGCGAGTTTCTTCTTCAGCTCCTCAGCATTGGTGACCATGGAACGGAATTTATACATTTTGAACGGCTTGCCGTGCAGTCCGATACGGGTCTGAGAGAAGAACACCGGACCGCCATCATCAAGCTTGATGGCGATGGCGACGCCGAGAAGAATCGGAGAGGAAATAATCAGCGCGCACAGTGAGCCGATGATGTCCAGCAAACGCTTGATTACGTTCGCAGCTCCCGTGTACTGCGGCAGGGAAGCCAACAGAACCGGCTGTTCCGTGGTGTTTCGCAGATACAAACGGTGACCGCTCACATCCGCCAGGGAGACCGCCAAGGCAAGTTCCATACCCAGCGACTCCACCGCAAGAGAAAGACCATGCAGCATTTCGGAATCACGCGAAAGCACGTCAGCCACATAGACTTCCTGTACACCGAGGCTTTCGCAAATACGTGGGAATGCCGAGTTGAAAGGAATCACCTTGAGTTTGCTGGAGCCTTCGATATTGGCATCCGGTGTGTATGAGGTAACCACATAAGCGTCTTTTGAAGCTGGATCCGCTTCAATTGGGCATACAGCAACTGGTTCGTACCCCCAATTCATGCAGTTGCGCATGGTCTGCAAGGCTTTGTTGATGCCATCGGAAGATCCGATGACCACCGTTCTGTACTTGCAAGAGCCTTTGCTGCGGTGACGGTGCAACGCTTGACGCATCTGCCAGCGTGCGATGATATCCAAGAAGAAGGCGATGACTGGCGCGATAATCAACGCAGTACGGGGCAATGCAAGTTTGAAAATAAATGCAAGGCTGCAGTATGAGATGATGGTCAGCAACGACGCATTGATGATTTTGGCATACAGCTCATAGCCGTCCGCCATAACATGGCGGTGGTATGTGCCCGCGAATGCCAAGCACAGCAACCAAATCAGGCTGAACAGAATGAGGAAAAGCCAAAACGGCATCACATCGCCGATGGCATCGAAAGCAGCACCGTTGATTACAAGGCTGACGGTCAACGAAAGCAGCATCACTGCCAAATCGATGGCGATCAGGCTGGCGACGAAGGCGAAACGCCACCGGGGAGTCGATTCAGCCTTGCCGCGCCTATGTCCTTCCTTTTCCGCAGGAAACGGGGTATTGGAAAAAGTCATCGGCTCGAACTGCTTTTGCAGACGCTGATTCTGCATGGACGCGTATGCCTGTCGATGCGCATTGGACGAGACGATATGAATCTCTTGAGTCCTCATACCTTGCTCGCCGTTTGGTGCGCCGGATTCACCGGTATTCACGCCTTGCATGTATCTCCCTCCCCTTCAGCTGCATACGGCAAACAATTTACCACAGCCCCCCCCCCCCAGAAATTAAGAGGGACCTATGGGGGTACCATTCGCTATATCCAAATCCTTCTCCGGTATGGCTTATTCGCCAGCAGTACCTGTATCTGAATCGCCGTTGCCGTTGCCGGTCGAACCACCATTACCGTCATTCGAATCGCCGTTACCGCCGCCGTTTGAATCGCCGTTGCCGTTGCCGGTCGAATCGCCATTACCACCGGTTGAGCCACCATTGTTATTGCCACCGGTCGAACCACCACCGTTCACACCGTTTCCAGAGCCCGGACCAAATTGCCACGTATATGTGTAACGCCGGTTCGTAGTGCCGTTATTGGTATTCGAATTGGTATTCGACTGGGCATTGGCCGCAGTTTGCTCCGCCACAGACTTGTTTACGCCGTCAGAAGTCGAGGAAATCACCTTCGAAGCGTTCTGCATGGCCGCAACAT
>OBDM01000576.1_pt1 | contig 14232 bp, 9 predicted proteins | sample 1518281 | NCBI WGS metagenome assembly OBDM01 (sample SAMN01760942, study PRJEB22395) | human gut metagenome | reverse complement strand
CCGCGCCGAAGGTTTCCAAAGGGCGATCGGAAAGCCCTTTGGTCGCCTCCGCAGAGGCGAAATCCCCTGCAACAAGAAAATTCAGCTGCAAATAAGCATCCAGTAATGCCGCCCGCCCAAAGGCACTTAAGCATTGCCCTTGTGCTTCTCCAAGAACACCATCAGCACCGCCACATCCGCGGGCGACACTCCCGGAATCCGGCTCGCCGCCGCAAGCGACCGCGGACGCTGCTTCATCAGCTTCTGCCGCGCTTCAATCCGAAGCCCGGTCACTTCCTCGTAGGGCAAATCCTCCGGCAGCAGCGTCTCTTCCATCTGCCGCGCGTGGCGAATCAGCGTCTCCTGTCGCTCCAAATAGCCCTCGTACTTCACCGAGATTTCCGCCTGCTCCTGCGCGGGCTTGCCGAATTGCCTAATTTCCGGCGAAAGCTCCGCCAGCGCTGACAGCGTGATTTCCGGACGCTTCAGCAGTTCCACCGCGCTTAGCCCGTTCTGCGCTTCCGGCTGATGATGCTTCTCCAGCCAGTCGTTCAGCGTGACGCCGGGCGTGTATTTCGCTTTGCGGAGTTCGCCCAGCAGCTGCGCGGTTTCCGATGCCTTGCGTTCCGTGCGCTCCATGCGCTCCCGCGTCGCCAGACCCGCCTCGTAGGCGATGCGCGTCAGGCGCAAATCCGCATTGTCCTGCCGCAGGGATAAGCGGTGCTCAGCGCGGCTCGTCATCATGCGGTACGGCTCGTCCGTGCCTTTCGTCGTCAGGTCGTCGGTCAGCACGCCGATGTACGCCTGATCGCGCGTGAGCACAATCGGCGGCTTGCCCTGCGCCGTCAAAGCGGCATTCATGCCCGCCAGCAAGCCCTGCGCGGCGGCTTCCTCATACCCGGATGTGCCGTTGATCTGCCCCGCAAAAAACAGCCCCCGCACATCCAGACTTTCCAGCGTCGGGCGCAATTGCCGGCTGTCGATGCAGTCGTACTCAATCGCATACGCCAGCCGCGTCAGCTCACACCGCCGCAAGCCCGGCACGGAGCGGTACATCTCCCACTGCACATCCTCCGGCAGCGACGTGGACATGCCCTGCACATACCATTCGCGGCTTTGCATTCCTTCCGGCTCCAAGAATACCTGATGGCGCTCCTTGTCGGCGAACTTGACGATTTTATCCTCAATCGACGGGCAGTAGCGCGGCCCGATGCCGTGGATTTTGCCGGAATACAGCGGCGCACGGTGGAGATTTCGGCGGATGATGTCGTGCGTTTCCGGTGTCGTCCATGTCAAATAGCATGCGTAGGTATTGTGCAGCGCGCGGTCAGTCATAAACGAGAACGGCGTCACTGGCTCGTCACCGGGCTGGGGCGTCATTTCGTCGAAATCAATCGTCCGCACGTCGATGCGCGCGGGCGTCCCCGTCTTGAACCGCCGGAGCGGAAAGCCGATGCGCGTCAGGCTGCCGCTGAGGTTCGGCGCGCTCATCAGCCCCTGCGGCCCGCCCGGCGTGATGCTCTCCCCGATGATAATCTGACTGCGGAGATACACGCCGCACGCGACAACCGCGACCTTGCAGGAGATATGCTGCCCCGTCGTTGTCGTCACGCCGGTGACATGCCCGTTCTCGACGTCAATCGCGGCGACTTCTCCCTGCCGGACGGTCAGGTTGTCCTGCGTCATCAGCGCGGTACGCATCCGGTTCTGGTACTGCTGCTTGTCCGCCTGTGCGCGCAGGGCGTGAACCGCCGGGCCTTTGGACATATTGAGCATTCGGCTTTGGAGAAACGTATCGTCGATGGCGCGCCCCATTTCGCCGCCCATTGCGTCCAGTTCACGCACAAGATGCCCCTTTGCGCTGCCGCCGATAACGGGATTGCACGCCATGAGGGCAATCCCGTCCATATTCAGCGTCAGCAGGAGGGTATCAAGCCCCATGCGCGCCCCTGCGAGGGCGGCTTCACAACCCGCGTGTCCGCCGCCGATGACTACCAGATCCTTCATCATACGCCTTCTGCTCCTCGGAAATAGGATTCCAGTATGATTATACCATAGGGAGGGGGAAAAGGAAAGAGGGAGAGGCGAAATTAGGGCGGGAGGAATGTGGATAACCGCGCAGAAGGAGCAATGAAAAAGCGAACAGCCTCATCGCGCCAGATAGGCGCAGCTTTCTATCCCCCATCTCAAGCAAAATCAAGCGAAATCAAATGAAATCAAGCCAATTCAAATGAAATCAAATTTTCTTGCCAATTGCGGCCATCCGTGCTATCATGCGCATATAGCGAACGCAAGTTCCTATATTTCGCGGCGTACCTGCCCGCGCCGCCGTACCCATCACACAAGGAGGAGCGAAATTGACTGACATTACCACTACTCTCACTTATACCGCTGACCTCACCCGTCCCCTGCGCCGCATGAACATCCCCGCGCTGTTCATCACCGATGCGCGCCGGGCGCACCGAATCACCGTCACGGTTCTCCGCACGGGAAATCCCGTTGACCTTGGCGACACCGCCGTTTCCGGCACGGTCAAGCACCTGCGCACCGGCACAACCATCCCGCTTAGCGGCATCGCGCATGGCAGCATTGCGTCCGTCACCCTGCCGCCCGCCGCCTACGCCCAGCCCGGCGACATCGAAATCTATGTCACCCTGACCAGCGGCGACGTGCAGAACTGCATTTTCGCCGCAACGGGCTGCGTTTTCCCCTCTTCCACTGACCGCGTGGCGGATGTTCCCGGTTTTTACTCGCTTGCGGCGCTGCAGGAGCAGTTTTCGTCGCTGGATGCGCGTCTTCGCGCGCTGGAGGAAATCGGCATCCCCGTCACGACCGCTGACCAGCTTGTATCCGCTGTTCCGCTCAATTCGTGGAAGTTCAACCTGATTTCCGCGACGGCGAACACGGCGTATTCCTCGACGGCGGAAGCGGAAGCGGGGTTTGACGACGCAAGTTGGCGGACGGTCAGCGTGCCGCACGACTGGTCTATTGCGCTGGACTTCAATTCGTCCAGCCCAGCGACGTATGAGGGCGGGTATCTGGACGGCGGCGACGCGTGGTATCGCACGACCGTCAGCGTGGACAAGCAGAACGGCAGACGGTATGTGCTGTGCTTTGACGGCGTGTACATGGAATCGACGGTGTACGTCAACGGGCAGCAGGTACACAAGAACTATTACGGCTACAACCCGTTCGCGGTGGATGCGACGGAACAGATGGTCAGCGGCGTGAACACGATTGCGGTGTTCGTGCGCAATGAGCAGCCGTCGTCGCGCTGGTACTCCGGCAGCGGAATGATTCGCCCGGTGGAACTGGTAACGCTGCTGGATGACCAGATTCACATGGAGAACATCCGCGTGACGACCCCGAAGCTGGACAGTGACCTGACCAACGGCGAAACGGTTGTTGCGTTCGACGCGGTGAACAGGACGGGTGCGGAAGCGTCCGCGACGTTCACGGTAGATTTGTACGACCCGGACGGCGCGAAAGTCGGCACGGCGGATGCGTCGGCGGTGATTGCGGCGGGTGAAACGCAGAACGTCAGCGCGACGGTAACGTATCGTAGCCCGAAGCTATGGCACATCAGCGACGCGCAGCAGCGGGATTTGATAGAAAACGGGAAAAGCGTGTCGGCATCGGGCAATCCGCTGACGTGCGAGAACGCGCTGGCGGGAAAACCGCTGGGGGCGCTGCATGTGTACGGCAAAAGCACGCAGAACGGCGTGCCGACCCCGACCGCGCCCGTGCCGATTGTCAGCGCGGGTGACGGCAGAACGGTGGTGGTCACGGTGTCGGACGGCGCGAACAATTCGCAGACGCTGCAAACACCGAATGCGCTGCCGGGCATCCCGGTTGCATCCAGCGGCAATTACACGGATGAAAGCGGGCAGCAGTGGGTGTGCGATGAAGTGGATTTGGCGCGCGGAGTGCGCGTGCAGCGCATCACCAAAATCAAGCTGACATCTTCGATGAAATGGACGAGGGCTGGAAACAATGTTGACCGCTATTTTTGCACGTTCGACGGCATCGATGCAGCAGGAACATTCTGCACGCATTTCAGTGCTGCCATCAACGGTGAAACCGTAGGCGGCATTGCTACCAGCAGCAGCAATATCATCGGTTTCGCTTACGCGGAAAGGGGTACGACGACCGTCGATGACTTCAAGGCGTTCCTCGATGCGAACGAGGTATATATCTATGTACCGCTTGCCTCCCCCATTGAAACCGCCCTTTCATCCGCTGAAATCGCCGCGTACAAGGCGCTGACCACCTACGCCCCGACGACCGTCATCAGCGCAAGCGGCGTGGCGGGGCTGGCGGCAAGCTATCAGCAAAGCATTCTGCCCAGCAATGCGCCGACTGCGCTTTTGACGGCTTCCCCGGCGAACCTCTACGAAGCCCAAATCAGCGCGAAGGTCGGCAATCGGGTTCAGCGGTCAAAGCGCGTGACCTACGGCTACCGCAGCATCCGATTCGACAAGGACACGGGCTTCTATCTCAACGGCATCCACACGAAGCTCAAGGGCGTGTGCGTCCACCACGACGGCGGGTGCATCGGCGCGGCGGAGAACCGCAGCGCCATTGAACGGCAGGTGGACATCCTGACCAACATGGGCTGCAACGCGATTCGCCTGACGCACAACCCGTTCGGCGCGGAATACCTCGACGTATGCCAGCGCAAGGGCGTGCTGCTGGTGGAAGAGCTATTCGACTGCTGGACGAAGAGCAAGAAGCAGAAGGATTTCGGGCGGTATTTCACCGACCACTACGCCGAAGTCGTGACCAGCACGATTCACCGCGACTGGAATAATCCGGCGGTCATCATGTGGTCGCTGGGCAACGAAGTTCGCACGAATTTGACGCTCGGCGACTATTCATCCAGCGAGATTGTGAACGTCTGCACGACGGTGAACAGCGCCGTGAAAGCCCTCGACGCAACCCGCCCGACGACGATGGGCAACAACGCCCCCGGCGGCAATCTATCTGCGCTGATGGCTATCGTGGATGTCGTTGGCATCAACTACAACGGCAACAATCAGACCTACCAGACCGACCGCCCGATTTACGGCAGCGAAACGACCTCGGCACTTTCCAGCCGCGGTGTATACGCGACGGACAGCGCGAACATGGCGTATCCGTCCTACGACAACAAGGCGGTTTCGTGGGGTAACACGGCGGCAGAAACGGTGAACGCCTACTTAAGCAGCGCTCGTTCCTGCGGGCATTTCGTCTGGACGGGCTTTGACTACCTCGGCGAACCGACCGAATGGAATAAGTATCCGGCGAAGAGCAGCTATTTCGGCATTGTGGACACCTGCGGATTCCCGAAGGACATCTACTTCATGTACCAGTCCATGTGGGACAGCCGCCCGATGATTCACATCCTGCCGCACTGGACGCACGAATCCGGGAATATCGACGTATGGCTGTACTCGAACTGTGCGTCGGTTGAGCTCTTTCTGAACGGAACGTCGCTGGGCAAAAAGGCACTTGCGCAGCGCGGGACGAAGAACCAGTACGCCTACACGGTGGCATACGCGGCGGGAACGCTGGTTGCGAATGGTTACGACGCTTCCGGCAATCTGATTGCGCAGGACATTCAATACACGGCGGGAGCGCCCGCGAAGCTGGCGCTTTCCAGCGACAAGACAGCGGTCAGCACCGCGTCGGATGATTTGGTCTACATCACCTGCGATGTGCAGGACAAGAACGGCACGCTCTGTCCGAACGCTGACAACAGCGTGGTCTTTACGGTCGTGGGCGGAACGATTATCGGCACGGACAACGGTCACGGCGCGAATGTGGAAAAGCTCTCCGGCAGCACGCACGCTGCGTTCAGCGGGAAGTGCCTTTGCGTGGTGAAGCACGACGGCGCTTCCGGCGTGATGAAGATTACGGCAACGGCGAACGGCTTGACGGCGGGGACAATCAGCGTAACGAAGGGGGAAACCACCATCGCGGCAACCGCTCCGGCAGCGTCTTTTGTGGACGCGACGAATCCGCCGATGCGCGACGTGAGCGAACCAGCAGAAGCCGCGCCGACGATTTCCGCCATCAGCGCGGACAAAACGACGGCGGCGCTGAACGAAGAAATCACCTTCACCATGACTGTCAAAAACACGACGAGCATCCGCGTGTACATTGACGGCAGCGTGAACCGCTACATCTACGACGTAACGGACGGGACGATGACCTACAAGCTGTCCTTCACGGACGCGGGCAGCGGCACGCGCACGGTTGCGTTTGAGCCTTGCAGGGGCGACGTGGTGGGCGCGAAAACGGCAGAAACGGTGATTACGCTGGCGGAGAGCTGATGCTTCGACCCAATCGAAAAGGGAGCAGCTCATACGGGCTGCTCCCCCTTTTCTTTGATTTCGATTTCTGGTATAATGACTTACGCAAGATGCCGCGCAAGCACATTCTGCACCAGCGCGCCGTCTGCCTTGCCCTTCACGCGCGGCATGAGCGTCTTCATGATAAGCCCCTTCTGCTTCGCGGTCGGCGCATCCAGCCCCAGTTCCGCCAACACAGCGGTCACTTCCGCCTCCACCTCATCCTCGGACATCATCTTCGGCGCGAACTCCTGATAAACCTTCATGCGCAGCGTGTTTTCCGCGATAATATCCTCACGGCCGTTCGCCTGCTCAATGGATTCCTGACACTGCTTGATTTCGCGCAGGACGACGGCGTTCTCTTCGTCCTCCGTGAGGTCGGCGCGCTTGTCAATCGCCTTGTTTTTCAGCGCGGACAGCAGCAGCGACAGCGCTTCCTTGCGCTCCTTGTCGTGATCCTTCATTGCCTGCATCATCGCGGCGCGTACGGTTTCGATTCGAGACATATTCCTCATCCTTTCCTGATGGATTTCAGGCATATTGTACACCCCTTTGACCTATTTGTCCAGCATATCAAGGAGGATTTTGTGATGCTTTCCAAGCGCGAAAAGCTGTTTGCCGCCGTTTCTGACCTGCACGGGCTGATTTGCCCTGTCTGCCGCCGTCTGCTTTCCCGGCAGGGCGACAATTTGATTTGCGCGGGCGGTCACGCCGTGAATGTGAACCGGCGCGGGTGCGTTAATCTGCTTTCGGCGCAGGCGGATACATTCTATGACGCGGCGCTGTTTGCCGCCCGTGAGCGCGTGTTCGCGGCGGGGTGCTATCAGCCGGTCGCAGACGCCATCGACGCGCTGCTGCCGGATGCGCCACAAAAGCTGCTTGACGCGGGCTGCGGCGAAGGCTGGTACCTGAACGCTCTGCTGACGCGCCGAACCGACAGCATCGGTGCGGGCATCGACATCAGTCGGGACGCGATTCTGCAAGCAACCAACCAACCCTGCCAAGCCGTCTGGTGCGTGGGGGATTTGCGCCGCCTGCCTTTTGCGGACGGCACGTTTTCCGCCGTGCTGGATGTGCTGACCCCCGCGAATTACGACGAGTTCCGCCGCGTACTATCCCCGGACGGCATGCTGGTGAAGGTCTATCCGGGGCAGGACTATTTGCGGGAGATTCGCGCTGCGCGGGGCATGTCCGCCTACGAGGAAGGGCAGGTGGATGCGTACCTGCGGGAGAAGGCACAGCTGGTAAAATCGGTGCGGGTACATGAGACACTGCCCGTTCCGCCGGAATTATGGGGCGATTTCGTGCGCATGACGCCACTGAATCACGACTTGTCGGCGGCGGAGAAGGATGCGCTGGCGCAAAGAGCCGATGTGCATGTGACGGTGGATTTGCACGTTGCGCTGTGCAAATTCAGATAAAGAAACGGCAGCCTTCCCGCGATTTGGGGAGAGCTGCCGTTTTGATTATTTCCGCTTCCACGCAACGAGCGTCAGTTCAGGGCCAACATAAGTGCCAATCAGACACCCGATTTTGACGCAGCGGATGTCCTGAATGCCGAGGTTCGCCGCTTCAATCTGCGACTTGATGAGCGCAACTGTCTCCGGGCAGTCCGCGCCGCCGATGCCGCCGATATAGACCGGAACGTCCGGGTCGGGCGGACACTCCTTCAGCTGCTCGATGTACCACGCGCGCCCCTTCGCCATTCCGTGCACCATGCCTGCCTTGCTGACGATGCCGTCCTCAATCTTCAGCGTCGGCTTGATGCTCAGGCGGTTGCCCAGCTTGCCCACCAAAGGCGAAAGGCGTCCGCCCATGACGAGATATTTGAGGTCAGCCGCCATGCCGATGATTTTGTAGTGCGCCATCACATCGCGCAGCTTCGCCAGCATGGTCGGCATGTCGCTGACACCCTCGCGGCGATAGCGCAGCGCCTGATCGACGAGCATGTACTCCGCGCACGTCGCATTCAGCGAATCCAGCACCGTCACGCGCGCCGGGTCGTGACACGCCTCCCGCGCAATGCACGCCGACTGGTAGCACCCGGACAGCTTCGACGAGCCGGTTATCACCAGCACTTCGTCCTCCGGATTCTCCAGCAGACGGTTGAAGCACTTGCGGTAATGTTCCACCGGCACCTGGCTGGTCTTGGGAAGCTCCTTGGCAACCCGCAGGCGCGCATAAAAATCATCCTGCGTCAGGGATACGCCGTCATCCCAATATTCCTCCATGCCGAAGCGAATCGGCAGCGGCATCACGATGAGATCAGCGGCCTTGGCTTCCTCCTGCGTAAAATCGGACATGGATTCGGTGACGATGCGAATCATGCTTTCCTCCCATAATGCGGCAAAACGCCGGGAATATCAACAAATACGAAGCATAGCATAAAACCTTGACTGTGTCAAGCATTCAGCAGAAAGATAAACGAGCGTTGAAAATTCATTCTCTCTCCGCGGCGCGCAAATGTAAAAACAGCGCCCTTTGCTTGCAATATCCGCCGAAAACGGGTATACTGATGGAGGAATCAACGAAGAGGAGGCGCAGTATGCAGCCGCGGCAAATGATTCAAAGGCTGATGAACAATATCAGCACCGTTATCGTGGGCAAGCAGGAAGTTATCGAATATGCGCTGATTGCGCTGTTGTGCCGGGGGCATGTGCTGATTGAGGACGTGCCGGGCGTGGGCAAGACGACGCTCGCCAGCGCCCTGGCGAAATCGCTGGACTGCACGTTCCGGCGCATTCAGTTTACCCCCGACCTGATGCCCTCCGACGTGACAGGCTACACGCTGGTCAACTTCAAGACCGGCGAAACGGAATACCGCGAAGGCTCGGTGATGAGTCAGGTGGTGCTGGCGGACGAAATCAACCGCACCAGCCCGAAAACGCAGTCCGCCCTGCTGGAAGTGATGGAAGAGCAGCAGGTGACGGTGGATGGCGTGACGCACCCCGTGCCGCAGCCCTTTATCGTGCTGGCGACGCAGAATCCGGGCGAATTTGTGGGCACATATCCCCTGCCGGAAGCGCAGATGGATCGCTTTTTCCTGCGCCTGTCCATCGGCTACCCGACGATTGAGCAGGAGATGGACGTGCTGGAACGCTATTCTGGCGTGGTAAAGCCGATGGCGACGCTTTCTCCCGTCTGCTCGGCGGCGGACGTTATCGCCATGCAGGAAATGGTCACGCAGATTTACTGCTCGCCGGAGGTTCGCTCGTATGTGGCAACCATCGCCGCCGCCACCCGTCAGGATGCCGCCTTGCAGCTGGGCGCATCCACCCGCGCCGCCATTGCCCTCATCCACGGGGCACAGGCGTGCGCGCTGCTCGCCGGGCGCGACTACATCGTGCCGGAGGACGTGCAGCACATGGCGGTGCAAGTGCTTGCGCACCGCCTCGTGCTCAGCCCCGAAGCGCGCATGAAGGGCGTGACGCCGGAAAGTGTCGTCCGGCGCATCGTTCAGAATACGCCCGTGCCGGTGAAGCTGTGAGCGCCATGAAGCAGGCAGAGAACCGTTCGGCGCGGCAGGTGACGCTGCATTTGACGCTGCCCATTCTCGTCACGCTGACACTGCTGACGGCGGCGTTCTCCACCGGCAGTCCCGTTTTCCTGATGCCCGCGCTGCTGATTGCGCTGCTGTGCCTGAGCGGGATTTACGGCGTGTTTCGCGCATCCGCCACGCTGGAGGTATCCTCCCGCGCCTCCACCGAGCGGGTGCAGCGCGGCGAAGATGTGACGCTGAGCGTGCAGGTCAAGCGGCGCGGGTGGATTCCGCTCGCCCCGATGTGGCTGGAACTCTCCGGCGTCAACGGCACGAACAGCACTGCCAGCGGTACGCAGATGATGCAGCTCCGTCCGGGGCGGTCACAGGCGCTGGAGCTCTCCTTCCATGCCGCGCACGTCGGCGCGATTCACCCCGGCGTGCAGAGCGTGATGCTGTCGGACTTCTTTGGCGTATGCACGATTCGCCAGAAGCCGAATATGGACGGCGGGGAACTGCTCGTGCTGCCGCAGCTGTTCGACATCGCGCCGCTCCGCCTGTCCTCCGGCGAAATGGGCACAGAAGCGATGGCGCGCGCCTCCGAGGACGTGACGAACCCCACCGACGTGCGCACCTATCAGCCCGGCGACCCGATGAAGAAAATCCACTGGAAGTTATCCGCCCGCAAGCAGGAGGCGCTCGTTCGCCGCTTTGAAGACCCCGTTCAGCCGGACGCGCTCGTCCTGCTGGACTGCGCCGAACCGCCAAAGCAGGCTGATTCGGAGGAAGACGCCGACCTGCGCGACGCGCTGATTGAAACCGCCGCGTCGGTGATGGTACAGGCAGCGAAAGCCGAACATCCGGCGCGCCTGCCGCTTCCCGGCGCGCACCCGGTGGAGCTGGACAAGGACATGGGGCTGAAAATGCTGCTGGAGAACCTTGCGCGCGCGGATTTCAGCAATCCGGAGCCTTTCGCGAAGGTGCTGCTGCTGGAAATGCGGCGGATGCGGAAGGTGGGGTGTACGGTGGTGATTACAGCGCGTTTGGATAGTCAGATGGTGGATGTGATGCTTTCAATGCGGAGGATGGGGCCGAATGTGCGGCTGTATCTGGTAACGCAGACGCCGGAGGACGCGCGGCTGATGCCGATGATTTTGAAGCTGCAGGAAGTTGGGGTAGAGGTGGGGTATGTGAAGCCCCTGCCGCTGTAAAGGCGAAAAAAGCCGCTTAACCCAAAGCGTAGGGAAAGGCACTCAAGCCGGGCGGCAAAAAAAGGGTCAAGGGGGAATCCCCCTTGCGGGGTCAAGGGGCGGAGCTCCCTTGTGGGGTTTGGGGCAACGCCCCAACTGTTCCACGGGCGACCAATTCAAAGAGAAAAGTCCACAAAGGCGCAGGCAGCGAAGCGTCCCTGCCAGTAACTTTGCGCTCCCGCAGGAGCGCCCCCCAAGCTGCTCTTTCCAACATCTATGCTGTGTCGCGCCAGATGGGCGCGACAAGGGGGCTTTCCGCTCGCCCCCTTGTCCCCCCTTCGGGTCGCCACTAACGAAGTTGATTTTTTTCGAATCATCAATGAAAGTATTAACTTTCCGTTCATCAGGAGATTTTCGCCATGCAATACTGCACCTTGGAAAAAGAGGGCTTTCTGGGGACATTCTACGAGCGCGAAACGCCGTCGGAGAAGGCCGTCATCCTCGTGGGAGGAAGCGGCGAAGGGCGCGCCGTCAAGGTTTTGCAGCCTTGCGCGCGGAAAATCGGCATGAGCGGGCTGTCCCTCGGCGCGGCGTGTACGCTGCTGTGCGCGGATGGAAAATCACCCGAAGCAACGCAGCGTCTGCTGGCGAAAATGATGACGATGGAAGCAAAATACCCGGAGGAGTGCAACCGCGCCCGCGCGGACAGCTGGACGAAGCTGGTTGATTTCTTCCAAACATGGTGAGGAGGTGTCTGCTCTGCCAAAGGAATTGCGCAGCGCGGTTTCGCGCGGGATTCTGGCACTTTTGATGGCGTCGGGGCTCATCCTGACGCTTTTGTGCGTCACGGGCGAATCGTCGCTCTGGGCGCTTGCGCTGGGGACAAGCCTGCCGGTGATTGCGTTGCTGTCCATCCTGCGGACGCGCCCCGGCGGAAAAGTGCTCGCGGCGGGCATCACCGCGGCGGGCGTGATTGTATGGCTGATTGCAGGCGGTGCGGCGGACGCGGTTGAAGTCGTTCGGGCGCTGCTGCTGCATTTTTCGGGGCTGACGGCGGCGCTTCCGCTTGTCGCGCGACCTTTCGCGGCGATTCTCGGCGTAACTTGCGGTTTCATCGGCTATGGGCTGACCAGCCGCCGCGTGGGCGCATATCCAGCACTGGCGACGGTGCTGCTGATGGCGCTGCTGCTCTGGCTGGGCAATCGCCCGGACGCGCTGTGGGGCTTGCTGCCCGCCATCATCCCGTGCGTTGCGCTGCTGATGGTGTCCGGGTACGACGAAATTTCCGTCACGCGCGTGCTGCCGCTGACGCTTGTTGTCGTTCTGCTGAGCTTCACAGGCGTTGCCATCGGCGGCATCACCGTTCAGCCGATGAAGGAAGCGGCGGATGCCCTGCGCCAGAAAATTTATGACTACCTTTTCTTCACCAGCGCGCGCGACGTGTTTTCCATTGCCTCGCAGGGGTACTATCCTCAAGGGCCGACGCAGCTTGGCGGCGCGGCGACCCCCAGCGAACGCCCCGTTCTTCGCGTGAGCGGCAGCGGGCGAATTTACCTGCGTGCCGTAACCAAAAGTTCATACACAGGCAGCATGTGGATTGACGAAACAGGCGGGCGGCGCTACCTTTGGAGCAGCCCGCGCTGGCAGAATCTGCGCTCCCAGACATTCGACCTGACGCTGCCGGACGAGACACTCGCGGCGAATCTGCCAACAAAAACCGTCACCGTCACCATGCTGTCGGACAGCGCAAGCAGCCTGTTTGTGCCGCAGCGCATCCGCGAATTGTCCGTGGGCAGCGGCATCGTGCCGTATTTCAACGCGGGCAGCGAGATTTTCGCGACGCGGAATTTAACCTCCGGCGACACATGGACAGCAACGTATGTTGATTTGACCGCCGGGCAGAGCGGCTTGGCGGAGCTGATTGATGCGGGCGCGCAGCTGACCGACGCCCAGTACGAGGCCATCCGCAAGCTGTACACCGGGCTGCCCGGTCACCTCGAACAGCGCCTGTTCGACTTCGCGCGCAATGCAGCCGGAAACGCCGATTCACCCTACGAAATGGCGCGCAGCATCCAGTCGTATTTGCAGGCGTACTTCCGCTATTCGCTGGATATTCCCGAACAGGCGTCGAACCTCGATTTCGTATCGACTTTCCTGCTGATGACGCGCGAAGGCTACTGCACGCACTTCGCGTCCGCCATGACGGTGCTGTGCCGCATGGTCGGGCTGCCCGCGCGGTATGTGGAAGGCTTCGTGGCGGATGTGGACGCATCAGGGCAGACGGTTGTGACCGGCACAAGCGCCCACGCGTGGACGGAAATCTACTTTCGGGGCGTGGGCTGGGTGACGTTTGACGCAACGCCGTGGACATCGACGCAGAACGCCTCGTCCGCGCCCAACCAGCCGGATGATCTGCCGACGCCCTCGGTTTCGCCGTCTCCCTCGCCCTCCCCGTCGCCATCGCCAACACCCTCGCCTTCGCCGGAGATGGACGACTCATCGGCTTCACACGAACCGACCAGCACGCCATCCCCCGCACCGTCGCCCTCGCCGGAAGCGAATCTGCCGACGAATACCCCTGAACCCGCACCGGCGCCGCCGGACAATCCACCGCCGGACGTGCCGTGGCTGCTGCTGATTCTGCTTGCGCTGATGGCGGCGGCTGGTGGGCGCATTTGGTGGACATTGCCGACCACACGCGACAAGCAGGCGAAGGATGAAAGCACGCGCTGCATGGTATGGATGCAGGCGACGCACGATGCCCTGCGGATGGCGGGCTTGCGGCGCGGACGCAGCGAAACGCCGCAGCAGTTCTTCCAGCGCGCGGACGAAGCCGTTCACGCACAGGGTGCGCTGGCCGTCGTCGGGGAAATCGAGACGTTGGCGTTCTATGCCCGCGCGGACTTGCTGCCCAGCGACGCGCAGGCGCTTCGGCAGGCGTATCAGACGCTCTGGCAGGGCATGAAGCCGCTCCGCAAAGTGCGGCTGACGCTCTACCGGGCGATTGTGCCGATGAAAATGCGCAACTTTACACAAAGCTAATACCAAAAACAGGGCTGCCTCGAGCGTGAAGCAGTCCTGTTTGTATTTATACTATTTCCAGATAAAAATGCACCAAGATGCGCCGCGAATTTTTCATTCTGGCTAACGTGAATGAAACGCAGCGTAGCAGCGCTACGCTAAGTGGAATGAGCGGACGCCAGAAAGGAAAAGGCGCAAGCAGATGGTGCAGTTGAATCTGGAAATAGTATTA
>OBDM01000575.1_pt1 | contig 14263 bp, 17 predicted proteins | sample 1518281 | NCBI WGS metagenome assembly OBDM01 (sample SAMN01760942, study PRJEB22395) | human gut metagenome | reverse complement strand
CATCATTTAATAACCTATCCTTTTTTAGTGCAAAAATGTATATTGAATATACATACAAGATTTAATTAAGAGTTGGTAAAAATGTTTATGTTGAAGGAATAACTAAAGGTTACATAGATAAAAACGGTCATAGACAAAACTATATACATATATTAAAAATAAATGATTTAGAAGTAAATAAAGAACCACCACTCTATGGTGATGGATATTGGAATGGTAAAAAAATAGAATCATCTAAAGCATCACCGGAAGAACAAACTGAGATGCAAAGAATGATCGATGAAATAATAGGAGGTAAACAATATGAATGCAGAAGAAACATTAAAATTAATATCTAAACAATGGTGTTCCATAACAGGTCTAATGAAATTATTAGGTTGTGGTAGAAATAAAGCACTTGAAGTTAAAAAAGATATTAAAGATAAGTTATTAAATGATGAATATTATATTCCAAGTAATAACCTCCCATTATATAAAAGGCAACTTATATAGTAATTATTTTCCACCCATGACATTTATTATAGAATTACCAATCATTGTTACTAAAGTTTGATAAAACCATTGATAATTTTGGATATGTTTTCCAATTCTTTTAAATAGCCCTGTATTTTTACTAACAATCTTAGATTCATTTATATTATCCATGTAATCCTTTACTTCTTGCATTATACATTTAAGATCTTCTTTGTCTTCATCATTAGCTTTTTCGTCAATAGTTTTTTCCAATTCTTGAAATGTATAATCAATATTAAAATTCGAATCATATACATTTCCAAAATTGATATTACTACCATTTGCATTAAAATTTTGGATACTTATGTTATTATGATCACTCATTTTCTTATATTCCTCCTCCTTATCAAAATAATTAACTCCCAATGGTGTCAAAATCACCTGCCACCCTCCGTTTAACCAACAATATGTTTTTGCAGCATATCCGCATTCTTCTAAAATAGAAAATAATTTTTTTATTTGATTAGTGATATATTCAGGAAATATCTCAATAGTACCACTATATGTGTAACCATCATGGTTACTTTCTAAAATTAACTTAAGTAATTCCTTTTCTGTATCGTTTAATATTTTCATATTTTCACCTCTTTCTGAAACAATTTTTTTTAATAACCTTTTTTTCATTTTCTTTTTGTACTATTCTGTTTATTTTATTCTCTAAATTACGTTGTATTTTTCTTGAATCAAATTTTATATTTAAACTAGACATAAATTATTCCAACTCTTTCAAACAAAAAAGATATCATAATTCTAATGATATCAGAGCTATTATAATTATATCATACTTTTCGTTTATAATCAAAAACTTAAGTAAATTATCTTATAAGTCAACAATAATTTTAATTTTCTGATATAATAATTATCATATGTTTAGGTTTTGGGGGGTAATATTAAATGCTTGAAAATATAGAAAAGGAATACAAAAAAATTTCGAAAGAAAGAAGTTTTAATAAATATTACTGGTTTTCTGTCACAATTATAGCTATTTTAACATCAGTATTGTCTAAGATATTTAAAGATTTTTATGTTATAAGAAACTACGTTCTTTATGGATTAGTTTTCATACTTGTTATAAGTTACTTCTATATTGATTTTGTAAAAGTTATTAAAAAAGAAAAAGTGAAAAAGGAAATAAAAATAGTCACTAAACTTAAGATATACGCTATGCATAATAAACAAGAACATATAAATAATTTGACAAGTATTTTAGCAAGATACAATTTTAGAACTAAAAACGATTTAAAATTAGCAATAGACTACTATAATAGCAAACAGCCGATTAAAGTTGAATCCAGTTTTTTAGTGTGGGTTGTATCAACAACATTAACATTATCATCATTTATTGAAATAGCATATGATAATGAAACAAAAACTATTGATTATCAAAAAATATCAATTATACTTGGATCAACTATAGGATATATTATTTGTCTTTTGATACCTATTATATGTTTTAAACTTATTATTAACTCACTCCTTCTTCCAAAGAAGAAAATACAATCACAACTAAGTGAAGATATATCGTATATTTATTTAAACTTCAATAAATATGTCAATCAACTAACAAAATAAAAATTGTTAGTTTTTGTTTATTTAACTAGTATCCATATAAAGATTCTTATTTCAAGCTTGTTTCAACCATTTCTCCAAACATTTTATCTACTGTTAATAGATTTTACTTGCTAGGTGCAAATAACCCTAGAAAACCATTTATCACATATATGATTTGCCACCTAAACACCACCTAAAATAGATTTACTAAACTATCTGTCCCTCTCAACCCCCCTTTATTTTCAAGCAAAGTAAAAATCAACCCTTAAAAAAGGTGGTTTTTCTCTGAAGCCTATAAGGCTTGACACTGGCAACTACCATTTGGTAGCTTTTTTAGTCTGCCAATTCTCTTACTTACCCGTAAACGGGTCCTTATATTCTTTCAAACTTCTTTGATCTTTTATCTTATCTTCTAAGTCTTGATTTTGTATATATCTTTTAATTGTATTTTTATTTAGACCTACTGTACTAATATAGTATCCTTCTCCCCAAAAATGTCTATTTCCATAATTATATTTTAAATTCGCATGTTCCTCGAAAATCAACAGTGAACTTTTCCCCTTTAAATATCCCATAAATGATGATACACTTATTTTAGGTGGAATCTTCACTAACATATGTATGTGGTCTGGACATGCTTGAGCTTCTATTATCTCAACGCCCTTATAATCACATAGTCTTCTTAAATATGTTCCAATATTTCGGCGTAATTTTCTATATATTACTTTTCTTCGATATTTTGGTGTAAAGACTATGTGATACTGACAGTTCCATCTTGTATGAGATAAAGAACTTTCATCATCGTTTTTTCTTCTCATAAAATAAATTCTCCCTTGATTTTAGATTTTGGTTGGTAGACAATCATCTATTATATCAAAGGAGGATTTATTTTTCTCTTAACAACACCATTTCTTCATCTCTCATTCGCATAGCTGGTTGTTTTATTACGTTCCTATCAATGAACATAACAAAAATACTGGAGCTACGACTATGTAGTTCCAGTATTTTTTATTTATTATTAAATTCTACTGACACAATAAAATCTGAATATTTACCATTATCAACAACATCAATTTTAAATATACAATCGTTTTCTTCAAAAATTCTTTTAGCCATTTCTAGGCCTAATCCAGTCCCTTTAGTAATAGTGTTTTTTCCACGATAACCTCTAGTTCCTAAAAATTGAATTTCGTCTTTTTCTATTTTTTGACCTATATTTTTTATTATAACCTTTGTTGTTCGTTCATCTTCAGCAAAGGTTATATAAACTTTTTCTCTTGGCAATGAATGTTTTACAGCATTTTCTAGCAATATATACAAACCTAAATAGGTATATTTTGTAATTAATGTTGCGTTATTTTGTATTGGAGATAAATCGAAAACTATATCTTTTTTTCTAGCTTGATATTTTAATAGTAATACCAATTTCATTAATATTGGGTGTAGTTTTTTTGTAAACTTTTCACTCTTATATGATTCTATTTCATTTAAAATATCTAATCTATAATTTAATAGTTCGTACATAGATAATAACGACTTTGCAGGCTCGCTATTTTCGCTTAACTCCTTATTTTCACTTTTAAATTCTTCACTCATCGAATTAAATTGTGCACCCATATTTCTTAAATCATGTATGCAATCTCTTAAGGTTATATTATTCATTTCTACTTCTTCAATATCATTAATATAATCTACAATAAACTCTTCATTATATATTTGAAATTCATTGACTTTTTGATTATACTTTTCAATATTCGTTTTTACCTGTTTATATTGATCTCCATTTAAAATTAAACAAGTATATATTTTTCCTCTTCCGCAATAAGTATTAAAACCATATGGACATTTATGTAAACCAGATACATTTTCACATTTTTTATAATGTTCTAAACATTTCTTCTCAGACAAATACTTATTACAAACATTTGGTATTTTATTAGGATTGTTACATATTAAACTCTTTTTTGTTTTATCATAAATTACTAAACTATTCATAGAATTATCCGTTTTTAATATTTAAATATAAAGTTATAACTTCTACTATTCCATTAACTATAGCAACGCCATCATTTATACTAATACCTTTGCTTATTTTCTTTATGTCATTAATATATCCTTTCTTGTCCTTGAAGGATTTAACATAATAATGTTCTAATTCACAAACTGTTTTTGTACTAACACCTTGCAACAATAATTTTCTTCTTGCTTCTTTCCAATATTCAACTGGATCTGATAATTTTTTTATATATTTATCTATTAAAGCTGTTAAATCAGAAATTTGAATATTTTTTGCTATTGTTTCATCAACAAATTTTCCGAACTCATGCATGTCTAAATATTGTTGCTTAGCACTAAAAATAATAATAACTTTATCTGGATATGTACTTTTAATTATCTTAGCTAAAGCTGCGCCCTGATACTTTTCGTCAATTTCTTTTCCAATTCCATTTATATCACAAAAGATAATATCATATTTTTCATAATCGTCTATTTGTGTATACTCATATTGTTTACTTACATCTAAAAAGCCAATTCTTTTAAGTGGTTCAATATCAAATCCCTCGTCATCAATAAACAATATCTTTATGTTTTTTCTGTCTTTTAATGATACATTGTCTATGGTAGCTTTGTTATTTTCTAAATAATCAATAGTTAACATTTTACTCGTTCTTAAACATCCTAGCATAATTACCTCCTGAAGATTTTTAACTAATAATATTATACCAAATTAAACTAAGTTTGTCTTTGGATTTACTAATGAACTTGTGTTTTTTTTATAAAAAACGAACAAAATGCCACCTAAAGCAATATTGAACCCTTGAAATTCCTTTTAAATGAACAAAAAAAGCGAGAGCTTTCGCTCTCTTCAGGGGGCAAACTTATATCACGTACTCTAAATTATTTTACGTTGTTAAATCCTTTATTTTCAAAGGATTTTTATTTACTTTAGTTTATATAAGTTTACAACTTTAAAATTAAAATCTCCTGTTTTGGTAGTTGATTGGGTGGTTATGATTTTAAATTATCTAACAGTTCCAACTGATGATATATTTGTTGTTTATTTTTATCATCAAGCAAATTAAATATTGCCCAATTACAATACTTTATTTTATCTTCTTCTGTTAATGTGTCAAAATAAATCATAAATTCATCATAATCATCAAGTAATAAACAACATGAACATTTAAATAATTTTTCATTATTATCATCCAATTTCATTTTTAAAATATTATTTCTGTCAGATTCTGATAATTTATTTAACCTTTTCAATATTTGAAATTTATTTATTTTAAATAAGTCCTCATTATAAAAAGATCTCTGCTTTCTTAAAATTTTATTAATTTCAGTAGCAATTAATAAATAATTTTTGTCATTATTTATGTCGTATGCTTTAATAAACTCCAACATCAAATTATTTATATACGTATTAGTAGTTTCATTTTTTGTTGTATTTTTTATTTCTTTAATAACTTCTTCTTTTTTTAAAATTATATTAGACAATATTTCACAAGGTAAATTAAAATACCTACTCAATTGAATCTTTTCATTTTCTTCAACAACTAAATTATCATAAACAAAATCATCATGTAAAAAGTTGTAACCTTTATATGCACCATTCTCTTGTCTCACAAAATATATTAGAAAAATATATCCTAATATTTTTACAGAATCAACCACAATTTCAGAGTCAATATCATTTAATACTATTAATCTATTATTATTTATAATTTGATCAATTTTACATACATTCTTTTCATCTTCAATGACATTTTTAATCTTAACCAAATTTAAAGGAATGTTTAATCTTTCTAATATAATCGCTGCACCTTTAAAAAACTTTAAATTATTTTCAACATGTTTTATTTTATTTTCTATTTGTGCATCTTCTGATTCAAATTTAAAATAAATGCAATCATTATTTCCTATCTTTATATTTTTATTTTTATATAAATCTAAAACAAATTCTAAATCATAAATTGTATCTTCAAGTGTTGCATCAAGATTATCATTATTACTTATACACAGTTTTTGGTTTTGAATTTCAACATAATTGTTAATTTTTATGCTTTGTTTGTCCTTCTCAAACAATGATATTACTTTGTCATAATATTTTTTATTTTTAGTACCTATTTCTACAAAATCAGTATTATAAATTACATCAAATCTTACTTTCCCAACATATGCATATAAATTAAAACCTGTTTTAACATAAGCATATTGATCAGTCTTTAATATATCGTTAATTTGATTTATATAACCAAAAGTATGAATATCATTCATATTTTGAATTTGATAATCATTTGAAATAGTAGGAAGTTGCATTTGTAATTGTCTATGTAAATTAAAATTCATACACAAAGGTATAATATCCTCAACAGTAACTTCTATTAACTCTATTTTTTTAGTTTTTTGTTTTTCGGATATTCCTGTTAATATATCATTAATATCACCCTTCATTATATTTTTCATATAAAAATAACTTTTATCACTATCTTCATCATATATAACCTTAATAAATAGAACTCCTCCTTCAGTAGAATATTTTTCTAAATCTGACAAACTTACTGAATATTTTTCTATATCTTGTTTTACTTTCATAAGTTCAGATTTTACTTGTACAGGTATTCTAAAATGAATATTTTCTTTGTCCATATCCTGAGTTTTATAAACAATTAATTCTCCATCCCAAATTGGATACTTATCCATTTTATTTAATACTGGTCTAATAAATTTTGTCCTTAAGAATAAGTGTTCTAATTGATTAATTCCCATTTCTTCAATTTGTGTAGTATTCATAAATTGTTCACCTCCAAATATACAAATTATAATAAATTTATTTATCTAATAATAGTATAGCATAAAAAAAGATAAAATCATTTATGATAAAACAATTTATCTTTCACTTTTTAAATCTATCATTGCTTGAATATAACTTTCTGCTTTTATTTGTTCTTCAGTATCTAAATTACGATAATTAACAATTAAATTGTTTTCTTTTTCTGTTAGAGTAAAATCTATAGGATTTGGATTATCAGTCAAATCTAATAAATAATCCGTTGATGTATTTAAAATTTTTGCCATCTCAATAATAGTAGAAGTTTTTGGCTTTATTTTACCACTAATATATTGACTCATTGCTTCTTGCGAAACTTCTAATTCCACGGCTAAAGATGTTAGTGATTTATTTTTTGCTTTTACAATCTTTTTTAAGTTTTTCATAGTAGTTTTACTATTTTTCAAATTGATCACCTCCACTATAAATTTGAACTTTTATAACTAAATTATATAATTATTACTTCAAATTTATTTGAAGTGTGTTATAATTAAATTGAAGTAATAATTATATACGGAGGTAACAATGAAAGGAAAGATTATGAAATTAAAATTGAATAAGGAAATAACTAAATTACAAAAGCAGATGAAAAAGCAAGAAGAACAAATTCATATAATATTAGAAAAACTAGATCAAATGGAACCAAAAGAAAAAGAAATAAAAATAGATAAATAGGAGATTAAATATGAAGTTTTATAGTTTAGATATTGAAGAAACATTAAAGAAATTAAGTTCTAATAAAGATGGTCTTTCTAATGAAGAAGTACAGAAAAGATTAAAAAAAGATGGTAAAAATAAAATTATAGAAATTAAAAAAGAATCTAATCTTTCAAAATTCTTAAATGAATTTAAAGATTTAATGATTATTATTTTAATATTATCAGCAATTGTATCTTTTATATTATCTATTTTAAATAACGAATCATTTACAGATAGCATTATTATTTTAGCAATTGTTATATTGAATGCTATACTTGGATTTATTCAAGAATTAAAAGCTGATAAAGCAATAGAATCACTAAAAAAAATGCAAATAACAAATGTTAAAGTTAAAAGAAATAGTAAAATATGTGTTATTAACAGTGAAAACATTGTTAAAGGCGATATTTTAGTACTTGAAGCAGGAGACACAATCCCTGCTGATGCTAGAATTATCTGGGAAGCATCACTAAAAGTTGATGAATCCTCATTAACAGGAGAATCAATTCCCGTTTCAAAAGATATTATTACTTTAAAAGAAAATACTATACTTTCAGAGAGAAAAAATATGATTTACTCTGGAACAAATATTGTTTATGGTAAATGTCAAGCTGTCGTATGTGAAACTGGTATGAATACAGAATTTGGTCTTATTGCAAAATGCCTGAATGAAGAAGAAAAAGAAATAACACCATTACAGAAAAAAATTGATGGAATTAGTAAATTTTTATCAATAATTATATTTTTAATAATTATTATTATGTTTATAATTGGAATTATTAAAGGTATGAACATAAAAGAAGTTATTATGTTATCAATTTCACTTGCTGTTGCAGCTATACCAGAAGGACTTCCAGCTGTCATAACAATTACCCTATCACTTGGTATGAGCACTATGGCAAAAAAAAATGCTATTGTAAGAAAAATGTCAAGTGTAGAAACACTTGGTTCTACAGAAGTAATTTGTTCTGATAAAACCGGAACAATTACTCAAAATAAAATGAAAGTTCGAGAGATTTACTATAATAATAAAATATGTTCATGTAACGATTTAGATGAAAATAACATATTATTATCAATCATGGCACTTAATAATGACACTGAAAAAAGCAATAATAATTACATTGGAGATCCAACTGAAATTGCACTTTATGAGGCTTGTGAAGAATGTTTAAATATTAATAAATTAATAAATCATAATAGAAGAATTGATGAATTACCATTTGATTCTGATAGAAAAATGATGTCTACAATAAACAAAAATGAAAACAATGTTATTTTATATACAAAAGGAAGTTTCGATTCAATAATTAAACATTGCTTGTATATTTATGAAGATAATAAAATCAAAAAAATAACAAACGAAGATATTAATAAATTAAAAAAAATAGAAATACAAGAATCAAATAAGGCTTATAGGGTTTTAGCATATGCCTATCGAAAACTAGGCGAATCATATATTTTAGATAACTCTTTAGAAAATGAACTTGTCTTTGTTGGAATGACTGCTATGATAGACCCACCAAGAGTCGATGTTAAAGATGCCATAAATGAATGTAAAATGGCACATATTAAACCAATAATGATTACAGGGGATAGTTTATCTACTGCTACTTCTATTGCTAAAGAAATAGGCATTTTAAATAATGATAATGAAGCTATTACTGGAGAATATTTAGATAAAATGAGTAAACAAGAATTAATAAAAAATGTAAATAATTATTCTGTATACGCTAGAGTTAGTCCTATGAATAAACTTGATATTGTAAATGCTTGGAAACAAAATGGAAAAGTTGTTGCAATGACTGGTGATGGTGTTAATGATGCACCTGCTTTAAAAAGTGCAGATATTGGTGTTGGAATGGGAATAACTGGAACAGAAGTTTCAAAAGGAGTTTCAGATATTATTCTTGCTGATGATAGTTTTTCAACAATTGTTACTGCAGTAAAGGAAGGAAGAAGAATTTTTGATAATATAAGAAATGTTTTAGTTTACCTTCTTACTGGAAATATTGCTGAAATATTAGTAGTGTTTATTGGAATGCTATTCGGAATAGAGATATTTTTACCAATACAACTTTTATATATTAATTTAATAACCGACTCAATTCCTGCAATTGCTTTAGCATTTGAAAATAGTGAAGAAAATATTATGCATAGAAATATTAGAAAAAGAAATAGTTCATTTTTTACACCATTTTTAATTGCAAAGATGAGTTTATCAGCTCTCTTAAAAACTATTGCTGTAATACTTGTTTATTTTATAAATTTAAAATTGTATAATATAGAAGTTGCAACTACAATGTCATTTTTAACATTGATATTACTAGAAATGATTTTTGCATATTCATGTAGGAATTTAAAGAAAAATATAATTGGCAAAAACTTATTTAGCAATAAATATATGAATCGAAGTATGTTAATACTCGGTATAATTCAAATTATTATTTTTATTACACCATTCAAAAATGTTTTTAAAATTATAGATTTAACATTATTTCAAGTTGTTTATTGTTTCATAGTAGTTATGTTAATATTTTTAATTGACGAATTGTCAAAAAATATAATTAATAAATTATTTAAGGATTAGGAGAATATTATGAATGAAAACGGAAATTATGATTCAAAATTAATGCCACTATCTAATGAAACTGATTTAAGAATAGCACAAGAAAAAATATTAAATGAAGTTCCTTTAACAATGAAAGAAAAAATGATTTTAGGACGTGATCACCCAATTAAAATCATTGATGGCTATGAATTAAAATCAGATTGTGTATATAGAGCAATTAGTGAAGAATTATATAATAAATATTTAGAATTAGGATTTATATATGGTATTGATGAAAATGATGAATATGTAGAATATATTGAAGATGAAAAAACATTTAATAATAATAGAGGTGTCGATTGGTATCTTGGTGGAGCATGTTTAAGATATGGAAATGTCATAATTGAATGTCCTGCAAGTTTAGAATATTTTCAACCAGCATATGATAATGGATGTCACTTATCTATAGACCCAACTGTTAGGCATATGAAATCATCTGGATATAATAATCCTGTTCCTATGAATATGATTAAATTAATAAAACACCCAAGCATTCCTATTGACGTTAACGAATTAGAAAACAATTATAAAACTAGATAAAAAGAAGAAAATTCTAAATCAAATTTTCTTCCTTTTTTATGACATTATGACATTAGTTTTCACTATACCCCTACTAATATTTAATGTCATAAATGTCATTATTCATTATCTTCTAAAAAATAATTAGCCATTCTTTCATAATTGTCTTGACTATTTAAACAAGTATCAATTAAATAACCTTTTTCATTATTAGTTTGATATTCCTTAATACCCCTTATATAAAAATCTTTATTTCTATCTTCAATAAAGAAAGGCATTATATCATTATACAAACACTCCCTAAACATTATCATTCTGCCTACTCTACCATTGCCATCTTGAAAAGGATGAATTTTTTCAAATCTAACATGAAATTCAATAATATCTTCTATTGTCTTTTTATCGATTTTATCATACCAATCTAATAATTTTTTCATATCACTTGCTACATTACTTGGAAGTGATGTTGTAATATTACCAACAAAATTTTTCTTCTTTTTGTATTCACCTACATTAAACCACTCTTTTTCACTATCAGTTAAAGTTCCATCTTTTAAGATAAAATGAAATTTCTTTATCATATCTTCAGATAATTTATCATCAATAGTATCTAACATATATTTAAACAAAGTAAAATGATTTTTTGTTTCAGTTGCATCCTTTAAAACAATAACTTTATCTTTGCTTGTTAAAATTGTACCTGTATCATATATACTTGCAGTTTCATCAGGGGTTATTGTAGATCCTTCAATATGATTAGTATTATAAGCAAAATCAAGTTGTGTCTTATGATAAAGATTACCAGGTAAATTCATATTTTTTTGTTCAATTAATGCTTTTTTAATTTTACTTATTTCCATTTTTATTTCCTCCTTTTAAAATTAATTCTACTTCTTTCATGGTTCTATCAACGACTGCTAATGATAAAAAGTTCCATATAAATGCCATACTAAATAGTCCTAAAATTGTCCCAAATTCATTCATAAAATCTTTGATCCACATATCAGCAATTACACAAATACATATAACTATATAATATGCTACTACCATAAAGAATATAAATTCAGATGATTTTCTAGTTAAATTTTTTTCATAACTTCTATCAATTTTTCTATTTCCTGTTTTTCCTTCTCTAGACCATTTAGAAATAAACATTAAATATCCTAGCATATTTAAGCCTAATGATACCCAAAAGAAATTTGTACTATTATTCACATTAAAACAAACTAAAATAAGTGAAATAATTAATAATATTAAACTAACAACTTGAATCTTATTCAATCTCTTTAAACTATTTACCATTTCTAAACTCCTCAATAGCATTACTATTTAATAATTTCATAATTTCTTCATTTGTTTCATTTTGATATTCAAGATCCTCTATTGTTTCTAATAATACATTTTTCTTTTCTTCATCAGCAGTTTCAATTTCATTTTTTAAAGATTCAATTACTATTTTATTATTTTTAGTAGAACTTTCTATACTATCCATTGCTTCTTTTAATTCATTACCTCTTAATTTAGAGTAATGTTCAAGTAAATATGGATTAAGTGGACTAACTTGTGCTCCTAAACCGGAAGCATACATTAAATCATTATAATTAACTCCTATATATTTGCTTATCTTTCTAAGCAATTTAGGATTAGGCACTTCACGCTCTCCCGATTCTATTCTTGATATATCAGAAGAACTAATCTTTGCAAGTTCTGCTAACTGACGCATTGATAAATTATTTTCTTCTCTACCTTGTTGAATTAACTCTCCAACTTTAGTTTTAGCCATGCTTTCACGTCCTTTCTGAATTAATTATAACATATGTATTGCTTTTTCGCAACATTTTTAATTTATTTTTGCAAAAAAGGTTGACAATTGAATTTATGATGTTATAATGATGTTAAATTGCAACAGAAAAAGCAATTTGAGGCAAAAATGAAATGAGGTGAAAAAATGAAGACATAAAAAGTTTAAAGAAGTTCTTTGAAAATTGAATAGAGTTAGAAATCGCCGATATGCTGACTCGTTAAATAAGTACAAGGCAAAGCCCCTATTGGTACGGGAGTTCTAGTTTAACTAAAAACTAAAATTAAAAATAGAAATGGAGGTCGAGATATGGAAGCACAAGAAACACTAAATTTAATATCTAAACAATGGTGTACACTTGAAGATTTAATGGCACTAGGTGAATTTGGTAGAAACTCTGCTTTAAAAGTTAAAAGAGAAATTAAGAATAAATTAATTAATCAAGGATACAAAATTCCAAGTCATGTTATACCAATGAAAGAAGTTGTAGACTATTTAAATATTAATATTAACTATTTAGAATCAAGAGTTCAAACAAGGAGGTAGAAAATGAAAGCACTAGAAGAAATAGATACAAGCATAAAAAAAGACAACATTATAGATAATATAATGAAGTCCAAAGGATTATATTGTTTAGTATCAAATGCTAAAGTTGGAAAGTCTATGTTGGCACTGCAACTTTCTAACTCACTTACAAATGGTAAACAATTTTTAGGGCACGATACAATGCCCTCTCCTGTTTTATATATTAGCACAGAATCAGATTCAGGTCAAATAATGGAGCGTATAAAAACACTAGGTTTAATATTTCCAAAAGATTCATTTTTTATCATTGATCGTAATGGTAAAGGAGAAGTTTGTATATTTGATTTTGAAGTTGATTTGTTAGAATTTTCTAAATATAAAAATGGAAGATTTGTAATTATAGATATGTTAAAAGACACGAATTTAGGAATTGACTATGATATAAATAGTTATCAAGATGTTGGTCAAAAACTACTGCCTAAATTAAGAAGTATCTGTGAAAAATACAATGTAACAATATTGTTTACTCATCATTTAAACAAAAGAGGAACTACTCTTGGTAGTACAGCATTTGATGCAGTTGTTGATGGTAAATTAACATTAATAGAAAACAAAAATGATAAATCTCTAGTTAGATTAAATATTATCAATAGAGATTTTCCCGAATTAAATATTCAATTAAAAAAATCTAATAATCAAATATTTAATGTGATAAATCCTGTTGAGGATGATGAAATAGATTTTAATTTAATTCAGCTAATAAAATATGCAAGTAGTCAAAAAGATTTTGAATTTACTTGTACAGATATAATTAATAAATTAAATTTAATTACTACTCCAAAAAGATTTGGAAGATTATTAAATTCAAATTTAAATTTATTAAAAAAAGAAGGACTCATAATTGTAAAAGATAGACAAGGTAATTCTAGAAATTATATAGCACATTATGAGGAACCAATTGATGAAAATGAATGATTTTCATCAAAGTAAAAAATGAACGAGGTACGTTATGAAATTGCCTAACAATTTTGTAAGTAGCGATAGCGAATATTTTTACAAATTATTAAAATAGATTCACTCTATTTTAATAATTCAATTAAATAATAAGTATCTGATAGATAGTTATTATTTAATCTTGTTTATAAGCTTTTGCCTTTGTGATAACTTAGGCATTTGCTGATTAAACAAGCAAAGGGGTTATTAGGGATCA
>OBDM01000570.1_pt1 | contig 14337 bp, 5 predicted proteins | sample 1518281 | NCBI WGS metagenome assembly OBDM01 (sample SAMN01760942, study PRJEB22395) | human gut metagenome | reverse complement strand
ATGCCATCGCCCGGAATGACGGCGATGGTGTACTTCTTTGCAGAATCACTCATAGCTCGCGACTCTAGTCAGTGATTCATCAGGCGGACCAAAACCGCTCAGCAAATGGACACCCGTCCCATGCCCCACGTACGGCGGGCGGATATCCGTTTGTTTCGATAGGCACAAAGAACGCAATGAGCGCAATGCCCAACAAAGCGAAGGACAGACATGAATGTGCACATATATATATGGACGTACGCACCGCCCACATACGCACGTTGGCGCCGTGGACGGATGGTCCGCGACGCCAACGTATATGGCGAATCGGCTGATTCAGTTAACCCAAGGAGTGGATTCCTCGGTGATTGACCCGAAATCGGTGTTCGGGAACTTGCCTGGCTGACGGACCACCGCTTCGAACATGGCCAGTCCGTTGAGTCCGGTTTCGGTATTGGAATACGCGCCGATCTGCGATTGGGTTGTGGAGTCGGAAGTGGAGGTCGGCGGCTTGACCACTGTGCCCATCTTCGCCCACAACGCATATACCGTGCCATCGCGGTCGATCAGCATCAGCGACTTGCCGTTCTCGTCGAACGAGAGGACGCTCTTGGCGAGCGCGTCGTTGCGGACGGTGCTCCAGCCTTGGAATTCGTAGCCTTCGAGCACCGGCACGTTCGTCTGGTCCACGGTTGGGGAGATCAGCGGGTCGCCGTCGTAGACCTTCTGGTCCGCGTACAGTTTCGTGGCTTCCTTTCCTTCCGGAGCGGCACCGCCGTTGAGGTCGAACTTGATGGTCCACTGGTGTGAGGTGCGTGTCCATTCGGCGTACAGCGTCACGTCGCCGGTCACCGGAGTGGCGTTGAAATCGTAGGCGGTGCCACCGGTCGCATCGGTGCTCCAGCCGGTGAGTTTGTATTCGTCGCGGGCGGGCGCAGGATTGGGTACCGTGGCATGGCTGTTGTCATCCACGATTTGCGTTGTAACAGGCGTGCCGTCTTGGGTGTCGAAGGTCACAGTCCAGGTCTTGACCCATTTGGCGTAGAGCGTCAGGTCGTGGGTTACCGAAGCGTCGGCCGTGTAGTCGGTCTGCCGTGCCTCATCGGTGGTCCAACCGGTCAGACGGTACCCGTCACGGGTGGGTGCGGGATCCGGAATCGCCAGTTTCTCACCGTCCTTGACGAACAGCGTCATGCTTTGCAATGCGGTCGATGGATAGTCCGTGCTTTCTTTCAGGTTCAACGTCACGGTATGGTACGTCTCGCCGCCATCGGCCCACTTGGCGTACAGCGTCAGCTCGCCGGTCACCGGGGTGCCGAAGCCGTACGGCCGGGTGCCGGCCGCATCGGTGGTCCAGCCGACGAACACCTTGCCGTCAAGGGTTGGATCGGTCGGTTTCGTCACGGTTTGCCCGTATTCCACGGTTGCCGAAGTGACGGGCGTTCCTCCGTTCGAATTGAAGGTCACGGTGTATGTGTTCGGCGTCCACTGGGCGTACAGCGTCAGGTCGCCGGTCACCGGAGCGGTGTTGAAATCGTAGGCGGCGCCACCGGTCGCATCGGTTCTCCACCCTGCGAACGTATATCCTGTGCGGGTCGGATTGGCCGGAGCGGAAGCCTTTTCGCCGTCTCCGACGAGCTGCGTGTCAACCGCGCTGCCGCCGGTTGAATCGAACGTGACCTTGTGCGCCACGGCCCACTGCGCGTACAGCGTCACCGGAGCGGTGACCTCGCTGTTGAAGTCGTACGGCTGGATGCCTGCCACGTCGGTGGTCCAACGCACGAACTTGAAGCCATCCTTCGTAGGCGCGACCGGCTCGCTTGCCGTGCCGCCCAACTTCACGGTCTGTGCTCCAATCGGTGATCCGCCCTGCGAGTCGAAGGTTACGCCGGTCGCGGCCACGGGATGCGCGTACACGGTCGGGTCGCCGCTTAAGATCCAGAATTCCGCCGTGCCGGCAGCAAGGTCACCGGCCTGCACGTTGATTACGGATTCAGGAATCTGACGATCGTTGTCGTCGCAATCCTTGCCCGTCCACGACGAGCCGCCGTTACGGATGATGAACCAAGGGTCGCGTACGCCCTTGCCGGCCTGCGACAGCTTGTATTCCGCCACCTCGCCGAAATCGTCGTGCTCGTTGAACGGCGTGGCCACACCACTGGTGCTTTCCTTGTACCAACTCCACAGATCCCAGCCCTTCCAGGTGTCGGACTCCATGTCGTAGTCCTGGTATCTGCCGTCAGCACGGTAATAGTGCAGTTTGACGGTCAGGGTTTTCGGGTTCTTGATATCGTTCGGCTGCGGCGTGGCGGCCGGCGACGCCTTCTCTGGAGACCTGCCGGAGACGGTCTGCGGCTGGTTGCCGTCCACCCATGCCTCGATGGCGCCGTCAACGTACGCGTTGGCGAATTTGTCGAGTTTCCATGTGCTCGCCAAGTAGCTGTCTTTGGTTCCCGCGGATGCTTCATCGGCCGTTTCGCCGTCGACGATGCGGAATCTCACCTGGCTTTGCGTGCCATCCACATAGCCTTGCGCGATCTTGCCGAAACCGTTGTCGGTCGCGCCGAACGGAAGATACGTGGACTTCGTCTGATCATCCGTCCACACCCGCACACCGGTGGCATGCTCGCCGACGGAATCGGTCGGGTTGAAGTTGACGGTCACCTTAGTCTGGCCGGCATGCTGACCGGTGTATATGCGCGCATATGGCACGCCACGGCCCACGGTGCCGTCGCATACGTTGACCATGGTGTCGCCGAGCTGCGACTGGTACCACCCGTTACCGTCCGGACGGTCCGTACCCGTGCCGTCGGTGAAGTAGAACTTCGCCGCCGCGAGATTCGCGCCTTCCGGCAGATTCACGCTGTACCAGCCGTTCGCATCGGTGGAATCGGAAGCGTCCACGGCCTCCATAGCAAGGTTTTGCTCGGAACCGTCGGCCTTCTGATAGTGCAGTTCCGGCACGGCGGCATCATCCTGCTTCGGCTTGTAATACACGGTCAGTGTCTTGTCGCCGATCAACGTGCTGTTCGGCGAATCACTGTACTGCGGCTCATACTGACCCTTGCCGGGATCGCTTTCCGCCACAGCGCCCTGATACAGCGCGATCGCGCTGCGCTTGCCGATGGTGGTTTTAACATGTCCGCCGGATACCGTCACCGTCTTCGAACAGTCGCGTGACGCGTACACGTCACAGTATTTCCCATCGGGCAGCGTCGTCGTGTAATCCACGTTATGATCCTGCAGGGTGTTGTTGATGGCCATGAAGCCTTTCGCCGGCGAGGAACCGTCGGCGGCCCTGTCGAATGCGATGTTGTTGTCGCCGCGTTCCTGCCAATTCGTCACCTTCGTGCCGTTGACGGCGTTGTGGAAGCGGATCATGCCTCGGATCGACGTCCAACGCTGCTGGCAGTTCCAGTCGCCGTAGGTCATCTGCGTCGGATCCTTCGAAGTGGCGCATGCCTCGTTCATGTCCACGTATGGCACCTTGGTGTCGGACGTGTCCTTCACGCCATCGTCGTACTGCGTGGATTTGTCGAAGTAGTAGTCGGACAGAATCTTCGGATGTCCGTAGTCGTAACCGAGCATGAACGCGTTCGCGAGCTCATAGCGGGCGCCGGACGTGGGGCTCAGCGTTTCGGAGCCGCGGGCGCTGTCCCAGTTCGCTACGAACACTGTGGCGTCGTCGGAGCGTTTCAGTAAATCGGAGGTGATGTATTTCAAGTCGGTGATGGAGCCGTTGAAGTCCTTGAGCAGCGAATACGCATAGGAGAATTGGGGCACTTCGCCGTTTTTCTCGTACCGTTCGGGAGCGAACTTGCTCGATTCGCCCTGATGGTAGATCACTTCCTGCGACCACGGGAACGACTGGCCATTGATACCAGCCTTGTCCATGAATTTGCGTTTGATGGCCGCGATGTCGTCCGGATCCATATGTTTGGCGGAGTCGATGCGGAAGCCACGCACGCCATCCTGCCATAACCGGTTCAGATAATCGGCCTGCATGTTCTGCACACGTCCGTTACCTGTATTGATGTCCCACATGGTGGACAGCCTGCAGTTCCATACCTCGTCGGCGTTGGAGTAGTCGGAGATGTTGTCGGAGACGTTGGACTTGCAGGTGTGGAAGTCCCCGCTCGGCAGACCGTACTGGTGGTTGTTGCCGCTTTCCTGGTACTGGTAGAGGCCTTGCGTGCCACCTTCCGCATACGGGTCCATGCTTGGATAGCGTCCGTAGGATCCGTTGTATGCGGTGCCGTCCACGCCATACTGGTCGTCCACCCAGGACACGTCATGGCCGGTGGTGTGGTTGAGCACCACGTCGGCTATCACGTCCACGCCGGCCGCGTTGCACTGTTTGATCATGCTTTTTAGCTCGTCCTCAGTGCCGAAGCGCAAGTTGAGCTTGTAGCTGACCGGCTGGTAGACGGTCCACCATTGCGTGCCCTGCACGGATTCCTGCGGCGGGGAGATCTGCACGTATTTCACGCCTTCCGGACCGTATGTGTTCGTGCATTCCTCGGTCACGGTCTTCCAGTTCTGCTGGAATGCGATCACCGTCACGTCGGTGGCCGCCGGCTGTGTGGCGTATGCGACGGCTTGCGAGCCAAGCCCCGCGCAGGAAAGCGCCAGTCCGATTGCAGCGGCCGTGATGCGGCGTGCAGTGTGGTGCGCATGCTGGTTCATCGTCAGTCCCTTTCCTTACGACGCAGCGCCATGGCCAGGCATAGCGTGCCGACGAGCAGCGCGATCAGTCCGGCCCGCATGTAGGTTCCATCGCCTTCGCCACCGGTGGAGGGCAGTTTGACCGCCGTGTACTTGTTGGTCAGCTGGTAGTTCCACGATTCGGCGGTTGCGTTCGTTCCGTCAGTCGAATCCTGTGATTCGTCCGTTGCCGTATTCGGATCAGCCGCTGCGGTTTGGGCGTTGCTTTCGTCAGCGCCGGTTTCCGATTGATTCGGCTGTTGCGGCACGGTCTTGCCGCCGGTGAGCGAAACCGGCTTGTAGCCGTTCACGGCTTCTTCGGTTACGGAATAGTGGATTTCCTTGCCCTTGTAATACTTGGGCAGGTTGGTGAACGCGTAGGCCCATTCGTTGGAGGCGACGTTCGTCGTATCCGAGCCGGACGAACCAGCCGTCTCCTTCGCGCCATCCGAGGATGCCTCGGTGGTGGTCACGGCGTTCTTGGCATTGTCTTTGGTAAGCACCGCGCAGCTGACGCCGACGGGGTTCTTGGCCTTCGTATCCTTCGGATCCGAACACATGCTGTTATTCTGCGGCGTCGGCCATCCCGGCAGAGGCTGGTCGTTCTTGCCGTTCCAGATGCTGGACAGCACCCAGATCGTCAGACTGTTCGGCCTGCCATTGTCGGAATCGGAATCGTCGTCCCACTGTTTGGTGACGTTCAGCGTAGTCGTTTCCGGCGTATGCTTGTTCGTCACCTGGAAGTCCTTCTCCTTTTCGGTGGAGGAGCCTGTCGGCGTGAACACGCATCCGGTCCGTTGTTCCGCGGCTTTCGCGTCCGAACCATTCGTACCATACGCATCTGTGGAGCATCCGCTTATCGTATAGCCGTCGACGCTTTCCTCGGTTACGGTGTACGTGTACGACTTGCCGTAGATGTTCTGTTTCGGCAGGCCTCAAAGGTCCAGAATTGCTTGTCGGCGTCACTGGACACGTTCACGTCCTGCACGATTATCTGTTCGGTTCTGGCTTCGAAACCTTGCGTCAGATTCGTCGGATCCTTCGGCTGGTCGCTGGTACCCCACACGTGGAAGGTAAGTTTCGTCGGGCGTTTGCCGTCATTGTTGGTGTTGTCTTTCCATGTCTTGGTCACCTTGGCGTTGATGGCGTCCGGCTCGCGCGTGTTCAGCACCGTGTATTCGGCACCATCCTTGTACGGCCTCTTGGTGATGGACACACGGTAGGCACCATCCTTGAGTCCTTGGGTGATCTCCTCATCCACGGTGTAGTTGTAGCGTTCGCCGTTTTCATCATATCGAGGCAAATCGGTCCATGTATGCGTCCACGAACTACTATTGTCAACGTTCACCGTGTACTGCTTGCCGGTCAGTTCCTTGGCATCACGCAACAGGTGGAAGGTGACGCTCGACGGACGTCCACTGTAGTTCAAGTCGGACCATACCTTGCGTACGCGCACCATGGTGGTGTCGATACGGTCTTCGACATGTACGGTACGGTCGCTTTGCAGCACGTCGTCGATGTACACCTTGCCTCCACTTACGGTGAATCTGAACGGTTTGACCGCTTCGTATCCGGTTGGCGCTTTGGTTTCGGTGAGCATGTAGACGCCGTCCTTAAGCATGAACTGCTTCATCGTTCCGCCGCTGGTCCATGTGATCGGATAGATTTCCTTGCCCTCAAAGGTGCTGCCCGTCACACTGAATTCGGCTCCGGCAAGTTCGACTCCTCCACCGACTGCGGTCTTGGAGAAGAAGATACCGTTGGTGTCCGGCTTGTCTTTCATGGTGAGCGTCGCGTCCTGCTGCGTCTTGCCATCCACGATGACGTTGCCGTTGATGTCGACGGTGAACGCGATATCGTCGGCCATCGTATAGCCGGTCGGCGGCTGGGTTTCGGACAGGGTGTAGTTGCCCGGCTGCAGGTCAAGCTGCTGCGGTTTGCCTTGTTCGGTGACCCACTCAATCGAGTCGATGGTCTTACCGGTAAGCGTGCGACCGGTGACGCTCATGTGCGCGCCGGCGATGTTCGTGACGCCATTCGTCAGACTGTTCTTGTTGATGGTGACGCGGTGCAGCTTATAGACGTCGATCATGGTGATCAGGCCGTCGGCAACGGAAGCGTAGCTGCCGTCGGACTGCCGCACTTGGACTTGCAGTTTGCCCTCATCGTCCGCTTTCACCCGGAAAACGATGTCGTCGGCTTTCGTATAGCCGGCCGGAGCAGCAGTTTCCGTCAGCGTATAGGTACCGGGTTCCAGCTTGAAACTATGCGGCGTACCGTTGGATACCCATAGCCGGGACTCGAAGGTCTTCGTCTTATCATCCAGCTTTCCGGTGAGTTTCATCGTTGCGCCGGAAATCTCCTCCTTGCCGAGGTTCTGCTTGGAGAACCATACCTCCTGATTGTTGGGGTGGTGCGTATTGGTCAAGGTGATGTCATGGTCTCGGTCGATACCGCTGGTGGTAACGGTGTAGCCCGATGGCACATCTTCCTCAACACCGTATGCGACTTTCACACCGTTCTCATAAACAGGCAGGTTCGGGAACGCATTGGCGTTCTCCCAATCGTCATCCGCATTCAGAGTGACGGACTTGTCGGTTTTCACACCATTCTTCACCAAATACGCGGTGATGGAGCTCGGACGGATACCATCTTGGTTGTTGGCATCGTCCCACTGCTTGTGCACGCCGAGATTGATGGTTTTGGGCGTGTGCGTGTTGGTGCAGGTCATCGTTGTGGCACTGCCGTCAGCCGATACGGCCGGGCTGTGCAAGACGACGTGTATCCGTCGAGTTCGGTAGATTCGACAGCCTTGTATTCGGCTTTTTTGCCGTTCACCATGACGGGCAGGTCCTGCCAATATGCGGTGGAGTCGCCGACGGTGACGTTCACGTCACGGCTTTGTCCTTTCACTTTCGTGAAGTCGGATTTCCCGGCAAGCTTACGGTATAGGTCGAAGGTCACAGTACGGCGTTTGCCGTCCTGGTTGTTGTTATCGTTCCATTCCTTGGTCACGGTAAGCGTGGTGGTTTTTGGCACGTCCAAAGCCTGCACTTGGCCGACACCATTCGTGTCGCGCATATCATGGCCGTTCACCGTTACGGTGCCGTCTGCACCCACGTTGATGGTGATCGGATCCATAATCTTATAACCAATAGGAGCTTCGGTCTCCTCCAGCCTGTAGCGGCCTGGCAGCAGTTCGAAATCCTGCTTGCCGGTATTGGTCGTCCAAGTCAGACCAAGGCCGTCTTCACTCTTGCTAACGCTCGGCATGGAGTTGCTCGTCCAATTCGACCAGATATCCGGAGTTTCGGACGAGCCTCACTTGGAAAGCCGCAACGTGGCGCCAGCCACTGGAACGTTGACGTCGGCAGCATCCAGTTTGGCGATGCTGATCTTGGTCTTCTTCTTGTGGTCGTTGTTGACGTACCACAGATAGTTGCCCAACGTGGCGTTGTTGACCATGGCCACTTTCAGGAGGCCCGAGTCTTTACCATCGGTGATGGTCAGATTGTCGTACCTGTGGTCATAAGTTTTCCCATCAGGTATCGCATCATGACCAGGAAACACCACATACAAAGGCTTGGCTTTCTCGTACGCGCTGTCCTCACCGGCTTTCTCGCCTGGCGCAACGAGCTCCGTGACTTTGTAGATGCGGTCCGCATTCAGCTGCACTTGGCTGGAGTAGCCGGTCGTGCCAGTGGTGAGGTTGCTTATCACGATCCCGCCCACAGTGCCGGAGCAGGTCTTCTTGCCTGTGGTTTCAGCTGCCGTGCTGCACTTGGTCAGGTCCACGTTCACTTCCTGCACTTCGAACATTGCATTGGCGCCCGGCCGGCCGGTATCGCCATCAATGTACTTGTAGATTTGCAGGGTGTTGCTGTCGAATGTCATGCCACCTTGGGCCGTTTTCACCGTTCCGGTGATAGTGGAGACATCACTGCCCTTGCTTGTATCTACGCCTTCAAGCGAAATCTTATTGCAGCCCACGGCTTCCTTGATGGTCTCTCCGGCTTTGAGCTGCACGGTCGCCTTGTATGTGATGGTGACAGCCTGCTTGTCCGGAATGAAGAAGACCAGTTTCTTGGAATTCGGCTCATATGACCATGTCGCACCATTGATCTGCTTTCCCGAGGCGGAATCGGCGATGAGGATGCTGTCCATGCGCAGATCAAGCGCGCTGCCCAACGTATCGGTCAGGGTCAGGGCCTTGCCGTTGTTCAGCGTCTGCGCGCCCGGATTGATCTTCACCGTGTAGTTGACGTTCGGCGCCGTAGACTCGTTGTATGTTCCCTGCTTGCTCACCAGCTTCGGCGTTTCCATTCCGAGCATGCAGGACTGGTCCGTCTGGTCCTTGCCGTCCACGCTGATATGCGCTGTGTTGGTGTATCGGTGATACCCTTCCTGCGCCTTCAACGCATCGACGCGCGTGTCGTAGACGATTTGCAGGCCTTCTGCGGTGGTGGCCTGTTTGAATGCGGCCGTGCCCGGCGATATGGTGAACGTTACTGTGCCGTTGCCGTTGTCCTTGGCTGATACGCCGCTCAATGTGGTGGTTTTGGCATTGGGGCTCACCGCTTTGACGGAGCCAGGCACGAACATGGTGTTCTCAGGCAATGTATCGCTGATCGTCACCGATTGGGCCTTCTCCGGCAGATCGTGCACGGTCAGCCGCCAACGTAGGACCCCGGCTGCGTTGGCGGCCTGGCCGTATCCGTATTCGTCCCAATACTGGTTCACTACCTCCTTTTTCAGATTGTCACCTTGGTGAGTATGGCTTGCCGTTGCCGTCTTATGTTTCGATTCTGCGGTGTTGTACACCGTTTCGGCGGTCACACCATCCTTGACGGTGGACTGGTAGGCCACGTACACGGTCTGGTTGGCATCAAGATGCTTGAATGTGATAGTGAAGCCATGGTCCGTGGACATAATCAAATAGGCGCTGGCATTAATGCGCTGCGTCATCGCCTCGTCCGTATACGCGACGATGCTGTTTTGCACCAGACTCTGCTGGAATCCGGCGGATGAGCCGTCCCCCTTCTGATCGAGGGTATCTTTGAGATCCACGTTGTCCATCGCGGTCAATGCGGTCAGCGAGGTCACCCATGTGAGGTTCTTGCTCTCGGATCCCGGGGAGGTGCACTTCTTGACAAGCTTCACTACGTCCTTGCCGACGTCCGCCGTGCCGGTGGCGCCTTTGCTGGGGTGATCTTTCGGCGTGACCCTCACATCGTTGGCGTAGGTCCTATGTTCGCCACTGTCGGCATTGGGCGCGTCCGTCACTTCGGTGGTGTAGGTGATGGCGAAGGAGTCGAAGCCGGATGGCAGCGTATATGTGCCTTTCACCAGATCCAGTCAGGGAACCCTGATGGATCACTGGTTGTTGTACGAATCGCTTTCGAATGCACCCGGAGCATCCGTAGGGCACTGCGTCTTCCAATCACCAGCTTTTTTGCAGGTCAGCACCACATCGCCGGATGGCTCTTCCAGCCCGTTGCCCAGCGCGTCCATGATGCTGGCTTCGGAAATGTCAGTGTCGGTGCCTTTGGTGATGTTGATGGTCCATTGGATGCCTGGAACGTCCTTCTTGCCGTTCAAGCCGAACTTGTCTATCGTCGTTTGGGTGCCGCCTTTGGTCACCGACCAGTCCTTGTAAGTGACCCAGATGGCGTTTTCGGTCTTTTTGTGGTCCGTATTGTCATCGCTGTGGTATTCCACGGAGTTCTTCAGTCCGGGCACTTGCGAGCAATCGCCCGCTTGTTTGCAGGCCGCCACGAGAGTGGCGCGGTCGGCAGTCACGGCGTAGCGCACATACAGCGTTTCGCCGTCCTCCATGGACTTAATCGTGGCACTGAACCCGGCGTTGTCCGCTGCAGATGTAGCGCTCCACGTCCCGCCATATGACTGCCGGCAATCCGCGTCGGTACAGATACGAATGCTGTCCGGATTGAACTTCATCAACTCGCCCATGGTGTCGTTCAATTGCACGTTCTGGTTGGTGCCGACGGAATTGACCCTGATGACGAATTCCCACTTCGAGGGGTCCGAGGTGGAGATGGCCGCGGATTTGGAAGCGTTCACTTCATGATTCGGATTCACCTTCAGCGTCACGTCGCCGTAGCCCGGATATGAGAACGTCTTGTCTCCGCCGTTGTTACCGCCGGTCTTGTCGGAATTGATGGTGCCTTTGACCGTCACGTACGCGGTGACGTTCGACCCCGCATCCTCACCGCGGGTGTACGTGGCCACCATGCGATTGTCGTTGATCACATAATGGCCGACCACATCACCCGATCCGTTGATGATGTCGTACTGTTGCCCGGATTGGAAGGTCAGATTCTCGGGCAGATCGTAGACGAAGGTATCGCCCGATTTGACAGTGATGCTGTTCGGCACGTTCCAATGCAGTTGCATGTTGATTCCATCGCCGTAGTCGACGGTGGTGCCGGAGATGAACGGCTTTTCCTGGCCGCCGGACACGATGGTCAGCTTGGAGGAGTCCTTGTCCACCCAGCCGAGCTCGCCGATGTTGTATTCCACGGCCTGCGCATGAACGGGCCCGATCAATACGCATGCCAGCATGGTCGCCAATGTCACCAGCATGGCGGCAAACGTTTTCACACAGCGCTTTGACGCCAACTCCTTGCGCCTATGCATAATCCCTCGCTTCATGATTAAGCACAACCTAAGGTGGCGGCAGCCACTACCTTGCCCCAGCTGCCGCCACTGTCATGCAAGTACGGTGTCACGACGTCAACATTGACGTATGAAACAGTGTCTTTCCTTGTAAAAGTGCTAAAAAGCGCGGTATAAAACGTTTGACGTTAGAGTGCCTCCAAAAGGGGATTCGCGAAACACCGAAGGGTGTTTGCAATGTTTCATGAAAATTTTCTGAAACAAAACCCATTGCCGCAAACGATTGCAACAATGGGTTTTCGTCAGTCATGATTCTTCTACCCCCGGAAAATCCCCCGGAGTACCCTCGGGGCCACTCAGCTGCCGATGCCCATCATCGACAGGCACCAGGCGTTCTCGTACGAGACTTCCTCCCACTGCTTGTACCGTCCGGATGTGCCGCCATGCCCGGCCTCCACCTCGATTTTCGCCACGGCGTCCACACCGGCATGCTGCAGCCGGGCCAGCCATTTCATCGGCTCCACATACAGCACGCGGGTGTCGTTCATGGATGTGGTAATGAAAATTTTCGGAAAAACGGCAGTTCTTTCGTCATTTTCACTATCTGGCGCATTCTCGTATGGCGTGTACGACTTCATATACGCGTACACATCCGCGTCGTGCAGCGGATCGCCCCATTCATCCCATTCGGTGACGGTCAACGGCAGCGACGGGTCGAGAATCGAGGTCAGCGCGTCCACGAACGGCACGTCCGCCTCCACGCCCGCATAGCATTCCGGAGCCATGTTGGCGACCGCCCCCATCAATAGGCCGCCCGCCGAGCCGCCGTTCGCCACCGTACGCAGCGGCGAGGCCAGTCCGGCGCGTTGCAGCGCGCGCGTGGCGTCGATGAAATCCTCAAACGAATGCTTCTTGTTGAGCAGGTGCCCCTGCTCGTACCAGGCGCGTCCCATTTCGCCGCCGCCGCGGATGTGCGGCACAGCGTACAGCACGCCGCGGTCGAGCATGCTGATGCGTGACACCGCGAATCCCGGATCGGAACTGATCTCGTACGCGCCGTAGCCGGTGATGAACATGGCGGAATCGCAGGTCGGCACGTCACGCCGCCATACCAGCGAGACGGGGATGCGTTCGCCGTCGCGCGCGGTGACCCACACCCGGCGTTCCATGTAGTCGCGCGGATCGAAACCACCCAGCACGGTGGCGCGTTTGAGCAGACGGTCCTCGCCGGTGTCCGGATCGTAGTCATGCAGCTCGCCGGGGCGCGTGTAGCTGGCGAACGAGTAGCGCATGCGCGGCGCGTCATACGAGGGGTTGCCACCAACGCCGATCGAATACAGGCGGCGCGTCTCCCCCGGCATGCGGTCGGCGGTGGCGCCGTCCGACGACGTCATCGCCCGACGCGAGACGCCATGCACGGCCGATCCCTTGCCTTGCGCGGCGGCGGCCGCGTCCAGTTTGCCCCAGATCTCGGCGCGTTCCTCGTTGATCTCGTCCACGGATTCGTCGACGTCCCAATCGTCCTCCAGCGCGTGCGGCACCAGTTCGGTGAACCGCCATGGCCGGCCGGCCAGGAAATCCTCGGCGGCGGCCTGCTTCGTCATCACCGCGATATGAGGCAGACTTTCCGCGCAGTACTGCAATGCGACGAAATGCCGATGGATCGAGATACCCTCGATGCCCAAACCATGCGCGCCCTGCAGAATGGCGGGATTGCAAGGATTCGAATACGGGGTGCCGATCGGCATGGAGGAGGCGCCCGGCTCCACGTCGTCGCCGTGCTCGCAGCCGTAAGGCGAGCCGACCGCCACACCCACGCCTTCGCCCAGCCGGTATGGAGGCTCGTGCGTCCGCATATCGATCACGTCAATCTCGAAATTCGGATTCAACGCGTTGTGGTACACCACGGCGAGCGGAATATCCTCGCCATGCTCCCCCGCGCCTTCGAAGCAGGCGAAGCTCACGTCGTATTCCACGTCGGTTTCGCGCGGAATGAACGCCTGGAACGAGCCCTCCGGGGTGTCCACCGGCAGCATCAGCACCTCGGTGGTGGTTTTCGACCCGGTGCCAATCACGATGTTCCGTTCGTCGAAGGACAGCCCGATACCCACCCAGAAGCGTTCGTCCGCCTCGCGGTACACCTCCACGTCATCCGCGACAGGGGTGCCGATGTGGTGGCGCATCACCGCGTACGGACGCCATGCGCCGTCGAGCAGCACGTAGAACACCCATTGCGCGTCCGGCGTGAAGCAGGCGCCGCCGATGCACTCGAACCGTTCCGCCAACTCGTCGCCGGTCTCAAGATCGCGGATGCGGAAATCGTAGCGTTCGTCGCCGCTCGTGTCGGTGCCGTACAGCATCCAGCGGCCGTCCTTGGAGATGTCCATGCCGCCGACACGGAAGAAATCATGGCCTTGCGCCTCGGCGTTGGTGTCGAACACCACCTGTTCGCCGTCGAGTGGCACACCGGCCTCCACCGTCGGCGGATCCCAATCGTCCGCGCCGCGAATCGGCACCCGGCATTGCACGGCATACTGTTCGCCCTGCTTGGTGCGGGTGAAGTACCAGTAGCCATCCATGCGCGTCGGCACGGACATGTCGGTTTCCTGCACATGCGATTTGAATTCCTCGAACAGCGTTTCGCGCAACGATGCGAGCGGTGCCATGCGCTGTTCGCAGTAGCGGTTCTCCGCCGCCACATAATCGCGCACATCCTGCGATTCCTTGTCGCGCAGCCATTCGTAGTTATCGATGAACGTATCGCCGTGGAAGGTGCGTTCCTTTGGCACCCGCTTCGCTTCCGGCACCGCCAGTCCATTCTGGTGTTCGTCGTGCGCGTTCGTCGCTTCCTTCACGTTCATGGTGTTTTCCATACCCCGAAATTCACTCATGCACGCGATTATACTGACGACCCACCCAAACTTGTGTCGGCCGTCAGTCGCCGTTTTGCGCGGCGCGCAGGTACGGCAGCATGGTTTTCATGATGTTCGATCCGGTCGTTCCCGTGAATACCGGCAC
>OBDM01000553.1_pt1 | contig 14657 bp, 9 predicted proteins | sample 1518281 | NCBI WGS metagenome assembly OBDM01 (sample SAMN01760942, study PRJEB22395) | human gut metagenome | reverse complement strand
CCGCCGCAATGGGTTGACCCTGCCGGTGGCCTATAACACCGGCGGGTACGAAACCGTGGAAACCGTAAAGGCTCTGGCCGGGTATGTGGACATCTGGCTGGCGGATTACAAATATGCCAGCCCTGCCCTGGCGAAAGAGCTTTCCGCCGCGCAGGATTACCCACAGGTGGCGCACGCCGCCATCCGCCAAATGCTGTTGCAGACCGGTGCCCCAGTGTACGATGCCGACGGCTACCTGCAAAAAGGCGTGATTGTGCGCCACCTTGCCCTGCCCGGCCACAGTGATGACAGCCTTGCCGTTTTGCAGCGCCTGGCCGACCTGCGGCAGGAAACCGGCGTGTCGTTTGTGCCCAGCCTGATGAGCCAGTTCACCCCGTTTTACCGCGCCGCGGAGCACGGTTTGGGGCGGCGCATTACCACCTACGAATACCGCAAAGTGGTTGACCGTGCCATCGCCCTTGGCCTGACGGACGGCTACATGCAGGAAAAAAGCAGTGCCCGCGAGGAATACACCCCGCCGTTTGACCTGGAAGGGGTCTGATGCGGTGGCTGCGCAAGGAGGTCTTGTGTGAACATCTTCTCTTTTGTCTATCTGGCGGTGTTCCTGCTGGCAGGCTTTTGCATTGCACGCAGGGCGCTGCCGCAGGCGGGGCTTTCGGTCAGCATTCCGCTGGGGTGCGGGTTCGGGGTCTCACTGCTGGCATTTGTTCCGGCCTGTTTTGCGGTGGTACTGGGTTTCCGGCTGCCTGCCCTTTTGTTGGCCGCGGCTGTTGTGGCCGCGCTGGCCGTTTGGTTGGCGCAGCACGGCACGCCGTTCACCCGTGTACCGGATCCGGATGCCGCCGTTCTGTGGGCCTGTGTGCTACCCTTGGCTGTTGTTACCCTGTACCTGCTGCACACCCATGTGCTGCATCTGGTAGACGGCAGTTATCACACCGGGCAAAGCTGCTATGGCGATATGGCGATGCACCTGGGATTCATCAAAAACATTGCCGTTACCGGCAAGCTGCCGCCGGTGTATCCCCTGCTGGGCGGCGAGCACCGGTTCGGCTACCCGTTTTTGTGCGAGACCGTTTCCAGCGTTTTTCTGGTGCTGGGGGCAGACGCCCGCACCGCTTACCTGCTGCCCATGCTGGCCGCATTCATCAGCGTGTACGGCATGATGTGGCAGCTGGCGCGGCAGGTGTTGGGCAGCGCGGGCAAAGCTTGCCTGGCTTTTTGGCTGTTCTTTATGGGCAGCGGGTTCGGGTTTGTGTATTTCCTTGGCAGCGCCGAGGCGTTTGCCGGCATCTTTACCGGGTTTTACACCACCCCCACCAACTACACTGCCGAAAACATCGTCTGGGTCAACCCCATCGTGGATCTGCTGATTCCACAGCGAGCCACCCTGTTTGGCTGGTGTGTGCTGTTTCCCGCGCTGTATCTGGTCTGGCGGTTCTGTATGGAGGAGGAAACCCGGCTTTGGCGGTATCTCGCCCTGCTGGTTCTGCCCCTGCCACTGATGCACACCCACAGCGCACTGGCGCTGGTGCTGATCTGCCTGGCGTGCGGGGTGTACACCCTGGTTTGCCGCCCCCGCACCAAGGCCGTGCTTGCCCCATGGGGATGGTTTGCCTTGGTGTGCGGCGTGGTCTGGCTGGTAGAAATGTGGAACACCGTGTTTGCCCAATCGCTGGACGGGCAGCACATGCTGCGGCTGCATTTGAACTGGATCAACGGGCAGGATGACGGCACCCTGAAAGACAATTATTTCTGGTTCTACATCAAAAACATCGGCCTTGTCTACCTGCTGCTGATCCCGGCATTTTTCCATGCCAAACCCAAGCAGCGCTGGCTGTACGGCGGCGGGTTGGCCATTCTGGTTCTGGCGGAATTTGTTGTGTTCCAGCCCAACAATTATGACAACAACAAGCTGCTGTATATCTGGCATCTGCTGGGCTGCCTGTTGGTGGCCAGCCTGCTGATGGATTGGTTCAGCAAAGTTCGTGCTATCCCCTGGCGGGCGCTGGGGCTGTGCCTTTGCTGCTTTATCGCCATGTTTGGCAGTGTGCTGACTGTTGGACGCGAAGCGTTAAGCGACTACTGGCAGTGGAGCGCAGATGACATTGCCATGGCGGATTATATTGATGACAATGCGGAAACCGATGCAGTATTCCTGACCAGTGACAGCCACCTTTGCCCGGTGTTCAGCCTGGCCGGGCGGCGCATTTTGTGCGGCTCCGGCAGCTTTGTATACTACCACGGCATGAATTATACCGCTGAATACAACGCCATGCACCAGCTGTACGAGAATCCCGATGAAGTTTCCCTGGCGCAGTGGGGCATTGATTATGTGCTGTTTGACAGCTATGTGTTCAGCAACATCCAAAATGCGGACGAGAGCTGGTATGCAGCGCGCTATCCCCTTTGGTACGAGAACGGCGACAGCCGCATTTATAAAATCAACGGATAAGTTTGTTCCGTATCAATTTTCCCAACATAAACAATCACTCCGCCGCGGGTCCGGTTTTCAGCTGGTCCTGCGGCGGAGTTTTTAGGCAATACCGCATAATTCTAAGTGCCGATACGGCGAGCGAGGTGCGGCAGCTGCTAAGCCAAAAGCGCAGATAATACTTTGTGTATTATCGAGCATTTTGGCAACGCAGATGCCGTGCCGCAGCCACCGAAGCGGTGCTTAAGCCGTAAGGCGGGAATTGTGCGGTGTTGCCTTAATATTGCAGCTTTATTATACCATAGGGATGCAAGCGGATAAAACAAAATAAAATTTTTCCTGAATGGAGAAATACGGTATGGTGTGCCACACCGCGCCGTGGTATGCTGGAAGCACACAAGGGAGGGCATAAACCATGAAACTGATGTTTGCACAAAATACCGCGCAGCAGCGCGCTGCCGCCCGTACTGAACAGCAGGCGTAGCGCCGGGCAGCTGCCTGCAAAAATACCCTTGCCGCCCGCCGCTTGGCGGTTTATCAGGCCCGGCGGGCAGAATGGCAGGCAGGCCAACCCCTGCGCTGACGGCAAAGGGGCAGGGGAGAGCGCGCCGCCGCTGCGTGCGATAATTTATGAATAGCATGTAAAATCATACAGAATCATGGAAGGCCAGCCTTTTTCGGGCTGGTCTTATTTTTTGCGCCATGGTATAATGTCCCTAAGTCACGAACAAAACTGTAGAATAAGGAGAGAACGAACCCATGAAATTTTCCGAAATGCCCTATGAGCGCCCGGACATGAGCGCCCTGAAAGAACAGTTTGCCGCACTGACCGAGCGTTTGCAGAACGCCCCCGACTATGCCGCTGCCCGCGCCGCTTTTTTGGAGGAGCAGGTGCTGAACAAGCATGTGGATACCCTGTTCACCCTGGCCAGCGTGCGCCATACCATTGATACGCGGGATAAGTTCTATGATGAAGAGATGGAATTTGCCAACAGCGCCATGCCGCAGATCCAGCAGTGGCAGGATTCCTGGACCGCCGCCATGCTGGCAAGCCCTTACCGCAAAAACTTTGCCGAAGAATACGGCGACCTGATGTTTGTGAACGCCGAAATTGAGCGCAAGGCATTCTCGCCCGATATCATGGAGGAACTGCAGCAGGAAAACGAGCTGACCCAGCAGTATGGCAAGCTGCTGGCCAGCGCACAGATCCCGTTTGAAGGCGGGGTATACACTCTGTCCCAGCTGAGCCCGTTCAAGAATGACCCGGACGATGCCCGCCGCCTGGCCGCCTGGAAAGCCGAGGGCCAGTGGTATAAGGACAACCAGAAACAGCTGGATGATATTTATGACAAGCTGACCCACCTGCGGGATAAGATGGGCAAAAAGCTGGGGTACGAGGGTTACACCACCCTGGGTTACTACCGCATGGGCCGCAACTGCTATACCAAAGCGGATGTAGAAAAGTTCCGTGCCGCCGTGGTCAAGTATCTGGTGCCGCTGGCGGACAGCATCTACCGTGAGCAGGCCAAGCGCCTGGGCAAACAGTACCCCATGAGCTTTGCCGATAATGCCCTGATGTTCCGTTCCGGCAACCCCGCCCCCTGCGGCGATGCCGATGCCATTCTGGCCCAGGGTAAAAAATTCTATGAGGAACTTTCGCCCGAAACCGGCGTCTTCTTTAACACCATGCTGGACAATGAGCTGCTGGACGTGCTTTCCACCCCCGGCAAGGCGGCGGGCGGCTACTGCACCAGCCTGTGGGATTATCAGGTACCGTTCATTTTTGCCAACTTCAACGGCACCCAGCATGACGTTGAGGTGGTCACGCATGAAGCAGGTCATGCCTTTGCCGCATACACCAACCGTGACCGCGTGCCGTATTCCACCGTGTGGCCCAGCATGGAAGGATGCGAAGTCCACTCCATGTCGATGGAATTCTTTGCCTGGCCGTGGGCGGAGGGCTTCTTTGGCAAGGATACCCGCAAGTTCCTGTACAGCCACCTGGCCGGTGCGCTGACCTTTATCCCGTATGGCACCATGGTGGATCACTTCCAGCATATCGTGTACGAAAAGCCGGACCTGACCCCTGCCGAGCGCCACGCCGCCTGGAAAGAACTGCTGGGCATTTATATGCCGTGGATGAAGCTGGATGGCGAGATCCCGTTCTACAGCGAGGGTGAGGGCTGGCAGCGCCAGAAGCATATTTACGAAAGCCCCTTCTATTATATTGACTACTGCCTGGCACAGACCGTCAGCCTGCAGTTCTGGGCCATGCTGCAAAAGGACCGCGCCAACGCGTGGGAGCACTACATGGCATACACCCGCCAGGGCGGCAGCCGCGTGTTTACTGAGCTGCTGAAAAACGCCGGTCTGGACAGCCCCTTTGAGGAAAGCTGCCTGCGCGGCGTGTGCGAAACGGCCAAGCAGTGGCTGGACAACTATGACCTGACGGGGATCGAATAATGCAGCAAAAGAAAACCCGCCGTGGGCGGGAATACCTGAATGACTTCCGCAGGGATGTCAACGGCAGCTACCTGTACCAGGGCAGCTACCGCCGCTATACCGGCAGCATGCCGTATGCCAAACTGCGGGGCCTGCTGTGGGCGCTGTGCGGCGGGGCACTGGCGGCGCTGGCGGCGGCGGGCATGGTGCCCGCGCCGGGGGCCATGCAGCAGTTTTATGTACTGCTGCCGTATGCCGGGGCGCTGGTGGCTGGCATCAGCGCGGTGTGGGCGCTGGCCCGCATGAGCCGCGGCGGGGCACGCCTGCGCAGCTATGTGTATGAAGAAACGGTAGCCAAACTGCCGCTGCGCTGCCTGTTGACCGGGGTGTTCGCAGCGCTGGCTGCAGTAGGGGAGTGTATGGATGTGTTCTTGAACGGCGGACAAGGCGCTATCTGGTATGCAGTATTATTTGCAGCGCTGGCCGCTGCGGCTGCTGCGGCTGCTTTTGCTGCAGGGCACACCATCCGGGCAGCGGTTTATACCGAAGAATCCGACTCCGGGCGCGAAGAGTAAAAGACCCTGCACCATAACGCAGAATTTAGCCCGCTAAAGTGCGGCGCGGAAGAATTTTACAAAATTCAGCGTGCCGTTATGGTTATCCTGCTGACTTTTACTTAGATGTTGCCAAAACGGCGTTTTTTGGTTGACAGAAATTGAAAATTGCGATATTATAACATAGTTATTGGTGACATTTGTTTGCGGTGAGGGAACACCGCAAATGCGGAAAGGCTTAGGCCTTTCTTATTTAACACTCCTTTTGGTAGTGTTAAAATTGCCGCCATTACCAAAATGATTTGGGAGGTTATACAAACATGAAAAACACCAAGCAAGTGCTTGCACTGGCCATGGCTGTTGCAATGGCTGCGGGCCTGCTGGCTGGCTGCGGTTCTTCCGCTTCCAGCAGCGCTGAGTCTGTTGCTTCCAGCGCGGCTACCAGCGAAGCCGCTGCTACCGATACCGGCAGCAGCGATGGCACCCTGGTTCTGGCAGATACCGGCTTTGAGGGCAAGTTCAGCCCGTTCTTCGCCGCTTCTTCCGCTGACCAGCACGTTATCGACCTGACCAACATTGCCCTGCTGGGCGCTGACCGTAAGGGCGAAATGATCCTGAAGGGCATCGAGGGTGAGACCCGCGAGTACAACGGCACCGATTACACCTACTATGGCCCCGCTGACTGCGAAGTGACCGAGAATGCTGACGGCACCGTTACCTATGCCATCAACATGCGCGATGACCTGGTCTTCGCTGACGGCACCCCCATCACCATTGATGACGTCATCTTCAACCTGTATGTTTACATGGACCCGACCTATGACGGTTCCGCCACCCTGTACTCCATGCCCATTGCCGGCCTGGATGATTACCGCAGCAGCATGACCACCCTGTCCAAGCTGATTGCTGAGGCAGGCGAGGACAACACTGATAACAGCCTGTTCACCGCTGAGCAGCAGAAGGCTTTCTGGGATGCTGTTAACGAAGGCGGCACTGCATTTGCACAGGAGATCGTTGATAGCTGCGTTGCTGCCGGTTACGCTGACGAAGGCGACGTTGCCGCTGCTGCTTCCGCCTGGGGCTTTGACGGCCTGGCCGCTGACGCTACCGCTAAGGATTTCTTCCTGGCTATCGCAGAAAAATATGACTGGAACTTTGCTTCCATGGAAGCTGAGACCGCAGGCTCTGCTCTGTCTGACCTGATCCCGGCTGATGTTTATGCTTACTCCACCACCGGTGTTGCCACCGGCGCTGACGTTGATACCGTTTCCGGCATTGTCAAGACCGGCGATTACAGCATGACCATCACCACCACCGAGCTGTCCAACTCCATGATCTACCAGCTGCAGCTGCCTATCGCCTCCCTGGATTACTATGGCGACCGTAGCCTGTATGATTACGACAACCACTCCTACGGCTTCAAGAAGGGCGACCTGAGCAAGGTTCGTTCCGTCACCAGCACCCCTCTGGGCGCCGGCGCTTACACCTTCAATAAGTACAGCGATGGCGTCATCTACCTGGATGCCAACCCCAGCTACTATCAGGGCGAGCCCGCTGCCAAGCACGTCAACATGAAGGAAACCCAGGAAGCCGATAAGATCACCGGTGTTCAGGCCGGCACCATCGACATTTCCGATCCTTCTTACTCTCTGGAAGCTGCCAACCAGATTGCTACCATCAATGGTGGTAATTCTGACCTCGACGGCTCTGTCATCACCACCCGTCTGATGGACTACCGCGGCTATGGCTACATTGCCCTGAGCGCCAACAACGTTAAGGTCGGCAATGATCCCGCTTCTGAGGAATCCAAGAACCTGCGCAAGGCTATCATGACCGTGATTGCCGCTTACCGTGATGAGGGCATCAACTCTTACTACGGCGATACCGCAAGCGTTATCAACTACCCCATCTCCAACACCTCCTGGGCAGCACCCTCCGTTACCGACGACGGCTACAAGATCGCTTACTCCACCGACGTTGACGGCAACGAGATCTACACCAGCGATATGAGCGGCGACACCAAGTACGCTGCTGCTCTGCAGGCCGCCCTCGGCTACTTCGAAGCAGCCGGCTACACCGTTGAAAACGGCCAGCTGACCGCAGCTCCGGCTGGCGCCAAGATGGAATACACCGTCAACATCGGCGCTTCCGGCAACGGCGACCACCCCTCTTTCCAGGTTCTGACCAATGCAGCCGCTGCCCTCAAGACCATCGGCTTCACCCTGACCGTCAACGACCTGGCAAACGCTTCTGACCTGTACAGCTCTTATCAGTCCGGCGTTGCCGAAGGCTGGGTTGCTGCATGGCAGTCCACCAACGACCCCGATATGTACCAGCTGTACGACAGCAAGGGTTCCACCAACTACTACCAGATCAACGATGCTGACCTGGACGAGCTGATCGAGACTGCCCGCCAGACCACCGATCAGGATGACCGTAAGGCCATGTACAAGGAAGCTATGGAGATCATCCTGGATTGGGGCGTTGAACTGCCGGTTTACCAGCGCAGCGAATCCGCCATCTTCTCCAGCGAGCGTATCGACACCGCTACCATCCCCAACGATCTGACCCCGTACTGGACTTACCAGTCTGAAATCAATACGATCGCTCTGAAGTAATTTCAGCGCAGCTTGTTGTTGAATTTATGGTGAGCAGCCGCTCTTGGTGCCGCACTGGTTCTGGGAGCGGTTGCTTGCTGTTAGTACAAACGGCGGCAGCATTTGCAGCCCAAATGTGGCCGTCCCATTCCCCCGGACAGTTCCCTCTGTCCGAGGGAGGGGGATGCCCATATTCGGTATCAAAGTAATGAGGTGTATCTGAAAACAAAGAAAATGACGGATGTTTCGCAAACATGAGGCGAATTTAAGGCAAAAAGCTGCAGGAATCCTTTGTGGATTCCAAGGCTTTTTAACGCAAAATTCAGTCGTGTTTGTAGAAACAGGCTAAATTTTCGACTTTTTAGGTACACCATAGGCGAAGCTACAAGGCCCCGGCTCATGTGTATTTTGGAGCCATGTGGCGCAGCCATTAAAAACGCGGCCTCCCTGCCCGCGAAGGAAGGAACGATTTTTCAAGTGCGAAACTACGTCATCAAGCGTATCCTGCTTTCTTTTGTGATCCTGTTTTGCGTTACCTTCATCATCTATGTGATGATGCGCAGCCTGCCCAGCTCTTTTGCCGAGAACATGGCCATGCAGCTGTCCCAGGCACCGGGCGCAAAACCGTATCAGGAATGGCTGGATCAGCTCAACGCAGCCTATGGTCTGGATAAGGGCATCCTGCCCGGTTTCATGACCTGGCTGTCCAGCGCAGTGCACGGTCAGTTCGGTGACAGCTGGAAGTGGAACGTCCCTGTTGTTCAAAAATTCCAGGAAGTTATTGGTCTGTCTGTTGTCATGGGCGGCATCTCCTTTGTGGTGTCCATGATCATCGCTGTGCCCCTGGGCATCCTGGCTGCTACCAAACAGTATTCCCGTACCGATTACGTCATCACCGCTGTGGCTCTGGTGGGCATCTCTCTGCCCAGCTTCTTCTTTGCCACGCTGCTCAAGCTGCTGTTCTCTGTCAAGCTTGGCTGGTTTGACCTGTACGGCCTGGTCGGGCGTGATTATGCCCAGCTCAGCTCGTGGGGCCAGTTCTGTGACCGCGCCAACCATCTGGTGCTGCCCATCGTCACGCTGGTCATTGTTTCCATCGGCTCTACCATGCGTTACACCCGCACCAACATGCTGGAAGTGCTGAACGCCGACTATATCCGTACCGCCCGCGCCAAGGGCCTTTCGGAGCATGTGGTCATCTATAAGCACGCATTCCGCAACACCCTGATCCCGCTGGTTACCATCATCGGCGGTTCCCTGCCCGGCCTGTTCAGCGGTGCCTTGATCACTGAGACTCTGTTCTCCATCCCCGGCATCGGCTACATCTCTTACCAGTCCATGGTTGCGGGCGATATCCCGTTCACCATGTTCTACCTGTCCTTTATGGCGGTGCTTACCCTGGTCAGCAACCTGCTGACTGATATCATGTACGCAGTGGTTGACCCGCGCGTGCGCATTTCTTAAAGAAAGGAGACTGCACCCATGAGTGAGAATACCCAGAACAACACCCCCAAAAAGGAGCAGTACTCCCTGAACGACGACCGCCGCGTTAAGGTGCTTTCGCCCGGCGCGCTGGTTGCCAAGCGGTTCTTCCGCAACCGTCTGGCCGTTGTGGGCCTGACGATGCTGCTTGCCATGTTCGTCTTTTCCTTCATTGGCGGCGTGGTCAGCCCTTACGGCCAGGACCAGCAGTTCTACACCTACACCCAGATGTCCAAAGAGTATGTGGGTGTGACCCGCAACGATAAACTGCGCTTTGTTGTTGCCGATGACCAGGAGTTCGGCTCCATTGCCCAGAGCAAGGGCAACGAGGCCATCAAGAAGGGTGAAGAGACCTTTACCTATAAAGATAACGATTACGAAGTGGAAACCCTGAGCGAGGACCTGTACGTCTTCCGCCAGGGCCGCACTGTGCTGGCTTATGCCTCTAAGGATATGGTCACCGCAGCGGACGGCGTGGCCGAGCTGAGCTTTGATGCCAAGCTGGCCGCCCTGACTGCCCAGGCAGCAGGGGAGACCACCTTTACTGCCGATGGCCAGGATTATGAACTGGACGCTGACGGCAATATTATCCAGAGCGGCAGCGAAGTTGCCTATATCGGCCGCTTTGTCGTTTCCGCTGCCGATGCCAGCGTGGTCATCAGCCGTGACTTCCGCGACCGCCTGGAAGAAGCCATTGACGATAATATTACCGAGTTCAACTACACCGATGCCGACGGCAACGAAGCCGAGTATGACATCGTGTACGATGCCAGCACCGGCGTTTGGAGCGTGAAGCAGATGACGGAAACCTATGTGTTTGACCGTTACGCAAGCCCCAACAAGGAGCACTGGCTGGGCACCGATACCAACGGTATGGACATGCTGACCCGCCTGATGTACGGCGGCCGTGTTTCCCTGATCATCGGCTTCATTGTTGTTGCGATTGAAGGCTCCATCGGTATTGTCATGGGCGGTATCTCCGGCTACTTCGGCGGCTGGGTGGATAACCTCATCATGCGTATCGTGGACGTGTTCTACTGCCTGCCCTCCATGCCCATCATCATCATTCTGGGCGCTGCCATGGACGCCATGCGCATTGACTCCTGGACCCGTATGATGTACCTGATGCTGATCCTCGGCTTCCTGGGCTGGCCCGGCATTGCCCGCCTGGTCCGCGGCCAGATTTTGTCCCTGCGCGAGCAGGAGTTCATGACGGCAGCCGAAGCCTGCGGTATCAGCGCATGGCACCGCATCTTCCGCCACCTGATCCCCAACGTTATCCCGCAGCTGATTGTTACCTGCACCATGAGCCTTGGCTCCACCATCCTGACGGAAGCCACCCTGTCTTTCCTGGGTCTGGGCGTTAAGTACCCGTTTGCATCCTGGGGCAACATCATCAACGATGTCAACAACGCTTATGTTATGACCAACTATCTGTTCATCTGGGTCCCGGCCGGCATCTGCCTGCTGATCACGGTTCTGGGCTTCAACTTTGTGGGCGATGGCCTGCGCGATGCCTTTGACCCCAAGATGAAACGCTGATGAAAGGAGACACACACGATGGCTAAACAACAGGACGGTTACCTTTCCGCCAAGGAGTCGCGGCGTATCTCCAAAGAAAACCGCCGCATTACGGACCAGTACGAAAAACAGCGCAAGCGCAAGAATGTGCCGGAATCTGAGTACCTGACCCAGATGAAGAACCCGGAAAACGCTGTTGAATTTGATAACCTGCACACCTATTTCTTTACCGATACCGGCGTGGTAAAAAGCGTGGACGGTGTTTCGTTTGAAGTTCCCGTGGGTAAAACCGTGGGCGTTGTGGGCGAATCCGGCTGCGGCAAATCCGTTACCAGCCTTTCGCTGATGCAGCTGCTGCAGCGCCCCCAGGGCCAGATCGTTCAGGGCGAGATCCGCCTGAACCTGGGTAATGGCAAAGCCTATGATGTTGCCAAAACTCCCGGCACGGTCATGCAGCACCTGCGCGGCAACTATATCTCGATGATCTTCCAGGAGCCGATGACCAGCCTGAACCCGGTGTTCCGCATCGGTGCTCAGATCGATGAAGTCATTGCTCTGCATGACGGCGAAGGCAAGAGCAAAGAGGACATCAAAAAGCGCACCGTTGAAATGCTGGAGATGGTTGGCATCGCCAACAGCCAGGGTGTATATGAGATGTACCCGCATGAGTTGTCCGGCGGTATGCGCCAGCGTGTCATGATCGCCATGGCATTGGCCTGCAACCCCAAGGTTATCATCGCCGACGAACCCACCACCGCACTGGACGTGACGATTCAGGCCCAGATCCTGGACCTGCTGCGCAGCCTGAAGGACCGCATTAACTCCTCCATCATGCTGATCACCCATGACCTGGGTGTGATTGCCGAGATGGCAGATTACGTTGTTGTCATGTACGCAGGCCGCGTGGTGGAAAAGGGCACCGCTCAGGAGATTTTCGCAAACCCGGCTCACCCCTATACCATCGGCCTGATGGCTTCCAAACCGATCGTGGGCAAAAAGGTGGACCGACTGTACTCCATCCCCGGCAAGGTGCCCAACCCGGTCAATATGCCCAACTACTGTTACTTTAAGGATCGCTGCGAGATGGCTCTGCCCTGCTGCGATGGTGAATACCCCTGCGAGATCAGCCTGTCCCCCACGCACAAGGTCAGCTGCTACCGCTACTATGAAAATAATCGAAAGGCGGGTGAGTGACGATGGCACAGGCAGAAAACGCAAAAAAGCTGGACTATACCCCCGTCACCTATGATGATCAGTATATTCTGATGGTCAACCAGCTTAAAAAATACTTCCCCATCAAGGGCGGCCTGATGTCCCAGACCGTGGGTCATGTCAAGGCTGTCGATGGCGTTACCTTCAACCTCAAGCGCGGCCATACCATGGGTCTGGTCGGCGAATCCGGCTGCGGCAAATCCACCACCGGCCGTACAATCCTGCGCCTTGCCGGCGAAAAAACCGGCGGTCAGGTACTGTTCAACGGCAAAGAAGTGTACGATATGACCGGCAGGGAGCTGCGTAACCTGCGTACCAAGATGCAGATCATCTTCCAGGACCCGTTCTCCAGCCTGTCCCCGCGTCTGCCGGTTGGTGAGATCATCGGTGAGGCTGTGCGCGAGCATAACCTGGTGCCCAAGGCAGAGTTCAATGATTATATTGACCAGGTCATGGATAACTGCGGCCTGCAGCCCTACCACAAAACCCGCTATCCGCACGAATTTTCCGGCGGCCAGCGCCAGCGCATCTGCATTGCCCGCGCCCTGGCCCTGAACCCGGAGTTTGTTGTGTGTGACGAACCGGTCTCTGCACTGGACGTTTCCATTCAGGCCCAGATCATCAATCTGCTGAAAGAATTGCAGGATAAATATAACCTGACCTACCTGTTCATCTCCCACGATCTTTCTGTTGTTGAGCATATTTCGGATACGGTCGGCGTTATGTACCTGGGCAACCTGGTGGAGTACGGTGCAACGCCGGATATCTTCAGCCATCCGCTACATCCCTACACCAAGGCACTGTTCAGCGCCATTCCTATCCCGGACCCGACCATTCGCCGCGAGCGCATCGTGCTGCAGGGCTCCATTCCGTCCCCGGCCAACCCGCCCAAGGGCTGCAAGTTCCATACCCGCTGCCCCTATGCGACCGAGCGCTGCAAGACCGAAGCGCCGCAGCAGCGTGAGGTGGAACCCGGCCACTATGTTGTGTGCCACCTGTACGAAAAATGAAGCATAACGAACCCTTTGAGGATGACGGCCGCACCGTGGCCGATATGAGTGGCATTGAGCACGACAGTATCTGGCTGCCGCGCCGCCGCAAGCAGGGCCATACCCCCGCGCAGCAGCCCCAACAGGCTGCTGACCGTCCCTGGGAGGAAGACCCCCAGCTGACCGGTAAGGAGCGCCTGTGGGCGATCCTGGGTGCGCTGAAAGCTACCCTGCTGATTTGTGGTGTCTACCTGCTTGGCCTGCTGGCCCTGCTGGCGCTGCTGTTTACCCTCTGGCATTAAAAAATACCCCCGCCTTTGTTTTGGCTGCGTGACAGCTGGAATAAGGACGGGGGTGTTTTGTTTTGTGGGGAAAGGGCAACTTGCCCGGTAAGGTGGGGGCACCCGACCCCGCTGAGAAACGTAAATATTTGCTGCAAACCTACAAACATTTGTAGGGGACGATGCTTGCATCGTCCCGCGGATGAGCTGATGCGGTGAATTTTGTTAATGGTATTCGGGACAAGGTTTCGGAACGGTCAAGACTGTTCCCTACAGAAGCTTTTTTAGCATGTGGTGGATGATTTATGTTCCTCAAGGACGGGATGAAGGCATCCCACCCTACAGTGCCTAAATAAAAGTACAACACAAAAGCGCACCGCACACCCTATCCAAGGGGTTGCGATGCGCCTTTTATTATTCATTGCTTTCTTGATGGAAAATAATATTATTGTGTTATATTATTAAAGCTTCTGCTTCCTTCTTTTCAAAGAAGGAACAAAAACCCCCGTAAATCAATGCAGATGCAGATGGCGGGGCACGCCGTCGATGTAGATGGGGGTCAGCTCGGCCTGGATGAGGGGGCGGGCATAGTGATGGAATGCTTCGGTCACATGCATGCCGTCCGGGCTGATCCAGTCATCCGGCACGCGCTTTTCCAGGTTGGCAACCTTCTGCACATCTACCATCTCGGTTTCGGTGCGGTACGGCATATCCGAAATGCGGCGGATGGCGCACATCTTACCGGTTTCGCCGCGGTAAGCAGCTTCCACCGAAGCACCGCCCACTTGGTATGCCTCGGTAATGTCGGTGCGGCTTGCCAGATGGGAGGCACAGCGCTGCAGGGTAGAAAACTCGATCGCGCGGGTCTTGCAACCCAGGCGCACATGGATCAAATCCGCCAGGTAGCGGCTGGTGCCGGACAAAATGGCTTTATGGCCAAAAGCATCCAGCTGGCCTGCTGTGGATACCAAATCACACAGGAAAACGCCGTCCTTGTTTTTTACGCCCTCGCTGGCCGCAATGATGACATTGTGGCGGTCTTTTTCCAGCTGGGCTACTTTTTCCAGGAACACATTCTCGTCAAAGGGGCGCTCCGGCAGCAGAATGATGTCCGGGCCGTTGCAGTCAGCCCCGGCAGCCAGGCTGGC
>OBDM01000550.1_pt1 | contig 14665 bp, 12 predicted proteins | sample 1518281 | NCBI WGS metagenome assembly OBDM01 (sample SAMN01760942, study PRJEB22395) | human gut metagenome | reverse complement strand
TCAAATTCCACGATTTCAATTTGATAGGACTCATCGTAATGCTTTGTACAATATTTATTGTACCTTTTAATAATATCGCAAATAGCATCCTCATAGTATGCACAATATGTAAGCTTTGAGGAATTGCTTGAAGCTGTGCTTTCACCACATCCGCTGAAAGCAAACACAGTAATAATAAATTGTAATGTTAAAATTATCGCAATTTTATTTTTCATAATGATTCACCTTGTGATTATATATCTTAACATAATTCTAAATTATTAATCTGTAGTTTATCTGAATTTTTATTATTTAAATCAACAATAACACTCCACTTATTAATTCATACGGATAAGCAGCGAAATTAATATGCACTGAGTTAAATTCACTTCATTAATAATTGAAAGTAACATATGAACCCTTTACAATTCCCTTTGCAGGGTCAAAAACTACTACAGTATCACCCTTAACTTTAGTTATAACTACATAATGCAATAAGGAATCGTCAATCACTACATGTGCAATAACAGGTATAGGTAATTTAGAGGTTAATGATTCCTTATCAGCTTCATTCTGTTAAATAAATTTCCGTTGCCGCTGTGAGTTGACGTATAAACTTTTCCTTTGAAATATCCCCGTTTAAGTAATCGTTCACAATATCTCCGATAACCGAGGAGTTGTAATAAGTATTTTCAAATTCCAGATAATCATATAAAGTACAACTGCTTATACTGTTAATCATATCTAAATATTCATTAAAAAACTTAGTTTTTATTTCATCTGAATATTCTTCCTCAGATTTCTCATACTCTCCATCATCATTAATATCATATACACGTTTTGACGTATAGTCAATTACATATTCAAAAGCAGCTTTATTTACAGGCAGTGCCCTTACCACTATTGATGGTGATGAGCTGCTTTCACTCCATAATTTTTGAATATCATAACTTAAAACATATTGAATAAAAGCCAATGCTTTTTCTTTGTTATTTGAATTATTATTCAATGCAATACCACATTGAACAAATGCTGATACTGCATTCGCCTTTTTATTGTAGTTTGGAATAATAACCGGCGTGCTGTTATTATTATAAATATAAAAATAAGAATTTAGCGTACTCATCATAGAACCGTCGAAAGATAATTGTGAAGTACGAAACAAATAATTACCTATTATATCCCATGTAGTTCCTTCTTTTCTTGAATTATCATTCCTAATCATTTTTCCAATATAATCTAAGCTCTCGGTAAATTCATCGCTTGAAAATTCTGTAGTTTTATTATAAAAATCCACATATTCATTAACATAGGAAAGGAAGAACTTATATGTTTCATCTTTATTTCCAAAAAGCGCATAACTATGGTCTTTGTCAGATAACCGTATCTCTAACTCTTTAAATGAAAAGTTAGTATTTTCCAGATTATATTTATCTAATATTTCCTGAGTTGTTATAAGTATATTGGGGCAATAAGCTATAGGTATAATATATCGCTTTCCATTGTAAATTCCGCAATCCATTATTGTTGAATTATAGTCATCAAAATCTATATCGGATTTGTATAATTCCGCAAGCTCATCTATATCCGCAAATGAACCGTTATCAATCAGCTTTTCAAAAGGTAATTTTTGATTCAATGAAATTATGTCGGGTCCTTTCCCCGCCATTATCTCCGTTGATATTTTTGTAAGCATAGTATCTTCCGAATCAAATTCCACGATTTCAATTTGATAGGACTCATCGTAATGCTTTGTACAATATTTATTGTACCTTTTAATAATATCGCAAATAGCATCCTCATAGTATGCACAATATGTAAGCTTTGAGGAATTGCTTGAAGCTGTGCTTTCACCACATCCGCTGAAAGCAAACACAGTAATAATAAATTGTAATGTTAAAATTATCGCAATTTTATTTTTCATAATGATTCACCTTGTGATTATATATCTTAACATAATTCTAAATTATTAATCTGTAGTTTATCTGAATTTTTATTAATTCAGGTAGATTGGAGGACTTCTGTTTTTAAAAAACATAACTGCCCTTTCTGCTTTCAATGCAAAAAAGGCAAAAAAATAATGCCGACAGGCAATAGCGTTAAAAGCTATAACTTGTCGGCATTTATATTCTTATTTTTAATTACGAACAATTATCCTCAATAATATTTCCGTCCTTTATCTCAATAACGCGTTGACATTTATTTGCTATATCTAAATTGTGTGTTACTATAACTATTGTAATTCCATTACTGTTTAATTCAAAGAGCATTTTCACTATTTCTTCCGATGTTTTACTGTCCAATGAGCCTGTAGGTTCATCGGCAAATATGTATTCTGGGTTTGTAACCAAAGCACGCGATATAGCTACCCTCTGTTTTTGACCACCGGAAAGCTGTGATACTTTTTTAGCTTTCAGGGACGCAATTCCTGTTTTCTTTAAAGCTCTCATTACTGAACCTTTTTTATCCTTTATTTTCTTATTAAAATATAAGGGTGTCATTACATTTTCAAAAACAGTAAAATCATCAATCAATGCAAAATCCTGCAATACTATTCCAATCTTAGAACTTCTAAGCTTTGATTTTTTACTTTCGCTAAGTTTATTGATATCAATATTATCAAGATAATATTCTCCGTCAAAATTATCAATGCATGACATAATATGTAATAATGTGGATTTACCCGCACCGCTTTCTCCTATAATTGCAACCGTTTCTCTATCGTCAATTTTTAGGTTTATGTTGTTTAACGCATGAACCATATTTTTTTTCCCTTTTAAATATATCTTGTTCAAATTTTTAATTTCAATCATAGTTGCCTCCGATTATCTTTTATATTTAAAAACTTCTATAGGTGGGTTTTTCTTTAATATTCTATAAGGAATTAACGATAATGATAACAGTATCATAATTATAGCTATTATAGCAATATAATTAAGCCAACACATACTTTTTTGCATAACAAAAATAAATATTACAAAGAATACAACCAATGTCATAACAATATAGATAACAGTATATAATAAACTTATCAAAAAACATTTTTTGGTTGAAGCACCGCATAGATATAAAATGGAATAAAAATAAAGATTCTTATAAGTAGAAATAGCAATGCAACCAATCATTCCAAACAACGAAACTAAAGATAAAGTTAAAAGAATCGGACCTAATGCTCTAACTCTTGCATAAGCATCTTCTTTTCCGTTTTCTAACACATCAAAAAAAGTTCTGACATAATAATAATTACTAAACAGTTTATAAGCTTCATTTAAATCGTTTGAATTTTTTAAAACTATAGCTTCAGTCATTCCGGTACTAATAATTTCTTTTGGCAAATAATTATATAATGTTAATAACGGAATTTCAAATGATTCATCTGCTTTGCCTAACATATCTTTTGTATTCAATTCTGTACCGCCATTATTAAAAGTACAGTAGTAAGAAGTTTTTAATATACCAACAATCTTTCCCGTAAAACCATTTTCTGAATCAATATCAATTATGTCACCAATATTAAAATGTTTATTTAAGGAATAAGGTATTACTACAGGAATGTTTTTTAAATCATCTGTACACTCGTTTAGCCATGTTCCTTCTAATAATTCGGGAGTATAATCATTTACAAATTCATCGCTATATCCATAAAGAGTATATTCTTCTAAGTAAGCTACCCCACCCAATTCACAATAATCTATTGAATTTTCAGGTAATTTATTTAATAATCTTTCCGGAACAGAATTACCGCCATTATCAACTATTATTCCGTTTATATTTGAAAGTCCACTGCTAATGTACTCATCAACTGTAACGAAGTAACTATTTGCAGTAACTAAAATATCGCTTAATAATAAAGTGGAAGCAACTAATTGTATTATTATAATTATGCTCATTAATATATTCTTACAGAAAAGATGGTATGAAAATTTAATTAACTTCATTATTTTGTCACCCCAATCTTTTTTCGGAAATAGATATATTTTTTACATATTTTGAAATTACAGGAGCACTAGTAATAATAATAACTATAAAGTACACTATAATCATACTAATGTAATCATATATTCCTAAGCTGTATGTAAAATCCTCATATTGTATATATTCAATTATGCTTGGCAAGACACATCTTGAAAAAATACATCCACATACAAATGATATTAAAGCAATAATGAAAATTACATTAGCTAAGAGAAAAATGCAAGTTGTTTTTGTCGCACCGTTCAATCTATAAATATAAATAATTTTGTTATTCTTTTCTAATATATATAAATAGACAAATGCTACATTTATCATTGATAACAAAAATATTCCTATATATATAATAGTAGTAGAATCATTCCATAAGCTGTCAATATTTTTTATTCTTTCCGGATAGATTATTTCTGCATTTTCAAAACATTCCGTCAATTGAGAAATAATTTTATTATTTTCATCGTCATCAGGATATTTATCTAAAACAATTGATACAGATTCATTATTATGCTTCACATCATTTATAGATGATATAGGCAATATATTATAACCGCCAACTGAATATGTACCAATTACAGTATATTTATCATTGCATATTGATATTTTATCCTCTTCTATCACACCTTCATCACCTGATATTATTACATGTTTGTTTGTCACAAATTCGTCATGGTTGAAATATCTACCATGCTTAATGTGATTGGGATAGTAAAGATAGTCAAACATTATTCTTGTATCATCAATATTAGCTTTTATGGAGACTGCATTTAATTCTAAATCACACTTATTATTAAAATGCTCTATCTCTTTTAGCATCATATTATCATCGATGAATGCACCATTAAACGATACAGTATAGGTCTTAGAATTATCATATTTTTTATTTGCATTTGTATAGCTTGCAAAATACGAAAACACAAAAAGAGATGCAAATATTGATATTATCTGTATTAAGCAAAGAAATCCAACCAATAACTTATTATTTTTAAAAAAATGCCAAAAGATTTTAATTGATAAATTTAACATGAGCTTCACCCTCAACTTGAATATCTACTTATAATTGAGTTCCCACAACATTGTATATTAATGTATTGCTGTTATTGCTCAACATGAAAATGTGTTTAGTGCTACCAACAGTAGTACCGTAGCCTGCCTCTTTGTTTACATAATTTGAAGAAGAACCGCTTGCGGCCAAGTCACCGTATTAGCAACCTCCTTATTATAAATTTATCAAAAAAATGCTTGTAAATGTTGAATTTTACAAAAAAGGTAATAAATTCAACAAAAAATGCACTTTTAATCTATTATAGCCCTTCATCTTACAACTATATAAAAACTTTTAAATATTATAATCATATAAGAATATTATCTTTTTTAAATTTATTAACAATATTGCCGATGATTGATAACATTTTATTGGTTGATATTAATGTATGTAGACTACAAAAATAGGAATTTGTATAGCACAACATAGAAAAGAAATAAAAATGGAGAAAAATGCTTTAGCCAAAAAACATGTTTTTCAAATTATCACATATCAAATATTGAAAACGGTTACTCTGTACTAGGTATTGAAACATTTGCTAAAATCTGCAATGCATTAAATATCACACCTGACTATCTCTTATTAAGTACTTTAAAAAGTAATAACATTCCTCAAAATATTGTTAACAAATTAAATCATTGAGCCTAATATCAAAAATAATATATAGAGTTTTAACTGAACAGGAATAAAACAGATGACAAATTCTTTTTTTTGAGTTATAATCCTAATTAAGGAGGTATAGCTCTATGAATGTACTGATATGTGATGATGATTTGAAAATCGTTCAGCAAATCAAAAAATTTCTCCTTAAATTATCAAAACAGTCAACCTATAATTTTGATATTACCTGCTTTTCAAATGGGGATTCTATATTGGATAAACAAATTAAAACTGATTTTGCGTTTATTGATATAGAAATGCCCGGTGTTAATGGACTTTCTGTTACAAAACATCTTCAAACACTAAATCCGAATATTATTGTCTTTATAGTTACATCTTTTCAAGGATATCTTGATGATGCAATGGATTTAAAGGTTTTTAGATTTTTATCTAAACCCATTGACGAAAATAGATTTTTTAGGAGCATGGAGATTGCTTTAAATCTGTATAAACAAAGCACAGAAAAAATTGTCTTAGACTATTTTGATGAATGTCACAATATATTTACAATTGACATCTTGTATTTAACTATAGAAAATCGCAAAACTAAACTAGTTACAAAAACGCAAGAGTTCATTTCAAATAAAAAGTTTGATTATTGGAAAAAGCAGTTATCCAAATACGAATATTTTGCCCAATCACACTATAGTTACATAGTTAATTTAAAGAATGTAACAGACTTTAATAAAAATGAAATCACATTATCATTTAATTCTAAAAAAGCAACAGTACCTATATCCCGTAGTTTCTATGCATCATTCAAAAAAGCTTTTTATGAATATATGTGAGGTACAACATGATTTCTAATATCTGTTACGCTATAGTCTTTCTGATTGAGTCACTCATATCTTTTTATTATTTTGATTTTAAATTTAAACGAAGAATATCAATAAAATTTATTCCTATATCAATACTTTTATCCGGTTTAGTCCTATATATTATAAACCTTATCGAAATTCCGCTGATAAATGCTGTTTGTTTTTATGTTTGCAATTTTATTATCTTAAGAATTTGCTATAATTCAAGCATAAAATCCGGTATATTTGCTAATTTTGTCTTGTTGTTTTTAATGATTATCACAGAATTAATTGTTATTTTACCATTTTCTGTTGTATCTCGTTTTAGTCTTTTTGAAAGCCGGTCTGACGCATTTATCCTCATTATTCAGGCAATTATGAGTAAATTGCTTTATTTTATTTTTATATGGGGTGTTCTAAAATTTTCTGAAAAAGAGTCTAAAAGTACGGATTCTAAATTTTCAATATTACTTTGTTTTTTGCCCATTGCCTCAATAATCTTGATGTGTACAAATGTATATCTTTGTACATTCTACTCCGTAAACAACAACTTTAAAATTGCTATAATTATAGGTAACATTCTCATACTATTGTCAAACATAATAGTTTTTTACCTCCATGAAACAACGATAAAAATAAATAGGAAATACACTCAAATACTTTTAGATTATCAGCAGGAAAAAAATACAATAGATTACTATGATTTGTTACGAGAACAAAACGAAAACTCAAAGATATTAATTCATGATATAACAAAACATTTAAAGATAATTCAGCAATTATCAGAAAACAAAGATTCAAATATAGCTCAATATATTTCTGAAATTGTTAATGATTTTAGTATTATGAATCCAATTGACTACTGCAATAACCCTACAGTCAATTTAATTACTCATAGGTATTATGAGATATGCAAGAAAAATAACATCAACTTTACAATCAGTATAAAAAACGCAAATATTGATTTTATTAAAGAACATGATATAACTGCCTTACTTGACAACCTTTTAGAAAATGCAGTTGAGTCAGCGTTAATGACAAATGAAAAATTTATTGATTTTTCTATTAGCACAAGAAATTCAAACTTTGTAATCATAAAAATTTCAAATTCTTGCAATAAGAAACCTAAATACATCAATGGAACTCTTGTATCTTCTAAAATCACCTCTGGTATGCACGGAATCGGAACCAGAAGCATTAAACGAATAGTTGCAAAATACAATGGAAATTTAGAAATGAAATTTGATAGCAATACAAATACATTCACTTCTACTATTGGAATAAACTCTAATATACAAAATAGCAATCAAACATAATCTCTTATATTTACATATATTATTATTCGTTATTTACTTATTGAAACAGTGTTACCGCCCTTGTTCACGGTAACACTGTTCAGTTACGATTTATCTAGGCTTTTTCGAGTTTTTATAATAATCATGTAAGTGCTTAAGTATCGCTCTTTAGAAATAAATTATATTTTCTTAGACTTATATAATCTATCTGCATTGATACTATTGTCTGTTTCAACAATTATTTATGTAATTTTGATGTTAAAAATCAAATTATAGTATCAGGAAAAGGAATATCTAATGAAATGTTTTAAAAATCGCTATAACAATTTATCATATATAATTTTCACAATACTATCTTTGTTTTCAATAAGTTTGATTTTTAACAATAATATATGGTTTGATGAAGCTTATACACTGTCGCTAATTCAGCACAATTATTCCGAAGTAATTGAAATATTAAAATCGGATATGCATCCTCCTCTATACTTTATATCTCTGAAATTCTTCTGTGAGATTTTCGGTTATTCGATTTTAGTAACTAAAATTTTTTCGGTACTCGGTTACATTGCAACGCTTTTGCTTGGCTGTACCGTGGTTAAGAAGCATTTCGGTTCGGATACATCAGTGGTCTATATACTTACCATAGGAGCAATTCCTATGTCGCTATATTTCAGCGTTCAGCAAAGGTCATATGAGTGGTGTATATTTTTTGTTACGCTTTGCTTTATAGAAGCTCTGTTATTTATTAAAAGCTGTAAATACAGACATTGTATTATATTTGTTATTGCCGCCCTGTTTGCCGCATATAATCACATTTATGCTCTTTTAGCAGTCGGAATAATATTTGCATTTTTAAATATTTATATTTTCACTAAAAGCAAAAAACTGATAAAAACAATAATCCTCTCCGATATTTCTATTATAATAGGGTATTTCCCTTGGATTTTTCCGCTTCTATATCAAACCGAGTCAGCTTCCGGCAGCTTTTGGCTTAAAAGCGTTGAACCACTTTCGATTATTGTGTTTATATCGGGAGTTGTAATTTCAGCAGTAATTCTCACTAAAAAAGGAAATCGCAAATTGCCGATAATATTTGCAATATTCAGTATTTTAAGTATTCAAATAATCGGTTTGATTGTTACAGCTTTTATTCGTCCGTTATACATAGCACGGTACAGCGTTGTAGTTTCAGGTATTTTTGCATTGTTAATTGCTTTTGGAACAAAGAACATAAAAGTAAAGTTCAAAAAAGCACTTTGTATATTACTGTGTGTGCTGAACATCATTTGCGTTATCGCTACGGGAATGTTTGAATACAATTCATCAATGAACAAATTTTTTGAACGATTTGACAAAATTATTTCTCCGTCAAATACTTTTATATATTGCGACAGCTCATTTGGAATTATGTCTTATTATTTTCCCGAATACACACATATCTGCACCTACAGTGAGCCTTGGTTTGTGGCATTTGATAATATAGAATGCATAAATAAAAACGAACTTTCCAATAAAATTCCGCCCAACGATACCGTTTGGTTTGTAAAGAATGAATTAACTAAAACACCCGAATATATACAAAGTAATTTTGATTTAGAGTTGGTTGATTCATTCAAATGTGATTTTAATACCTTTAATGTGTATTTGGCTAAAAAATAATATGTATTATATGTTCTTACCATCATACTTTTATAATGTTTTATTTTTTATTCTATATAGCAAACTGCTCTTACAACCCTGTTCACGATAACGCTGTTCGGTTTCGATTAATCCGGCTTTTTTCAAATCTTTAATAGCTCTTCTGACTGTAGCAGGCGACAGCTTTATGTCGCCTGCTATTGTTTTTACAGAGGGCCAGCATTCACCGTTTTTGTTTGCTCGGTCATATAGGTAGGTATAAACAGCTACAGCTCTGTGTGGTAAGTCCATTTGATAGAGAAAAGTTAATCTACTCATTGTCCAGCACCTCCTGTGGTGGTCTTTCGGTTATTATAACTACTTTTCTTTGCTTGTCTGCGTTCTGTTCAACGTTTGAATTTTCAGGTTCTTCTGTTGATTCGTCTTGCTGTTCTGAATTAATAGTATCGTCACTGTCGGTCTGTTCCGCATTTGGAGAGGTCTTAAGATTTTCATTTTTCTTCTTTTTGTCATCGCTCGCTTCATCAAAATCCGAGTCAGTCACAGGACTGTATGCTTGAATTATGTTGTTGAACAACTCCGAACGATTGGCATAGTGGACTTCACGGTTTCCGTTCTCCTTGACCTCATACTTTTCTTCAAATTTAATACCCCATTTGAAGAACAATTTAAGTTTTACTTTCATCGGATAAAAGCCAGTTTTCATAACAACAAATGTGCCTTTCGAAAGTGACTTCAGCTCATCGGGAGTCATCAAAGATCGTTCAATCATTTGCAGGGATTGTGACGGATCATTTTTGCTTCTGCTTACAGAGCCTGACATCACAGTTCTTGAACCGAGTGCTTTTGATAGGACTTCCGCACTTGTGCTGTTCGGAGCAAAGCCTCCGAAAATGGTCAGCTGTGTGTTATCTATGATAACATCAGCACCCTCTTTGCCGTAATTTTTCTCAAGCTGTGCAAAGGATTGAATAATCGGAACTATCTGTAACCTCCTTGAACGTGATGCGGAGAACATCATCTCTGCTGAATCAATCTTCGGCATGGTTCCAAACTCATCGCAGAAAAACACACAACGATTTTTCAGTACACCGCCGTTTTCGTCTGCAACTGAAAGTATTTCACGGTAGAGTTGTTGGATAATCAGTGAAACCATAAAGAAAGTGTTGGGGTTTTCCTCAGGCATTACAATGAAGATTGCACACTTTTCATTGCAGAATTTTTCAGCGTCTATTTCTGTATCAAAACACAAAATCTGCTCTAACTCGCTGTCAAGAAAAGCATTAAGCCTTGAAAGTGCCGTACTCATAACAGATGCCATACTCTGCTCTGATGTGTTAAGAGCCGCACCGGCAAACCATTTAGCCTTGTGATTTTCAGGGAGTAAATCCATAAGCTGTTGAAACTGATTTTTGCCTTTCTGTCCTGACGGAGCAAGCAATTCCTGAATGATTTTATAAACTGAAACAATGTGCCTTTCTTCAGGCTTGCAAAACTCTGCAACTAAAAGAATTGTTGCAGTCAGCAATCCTTCGGCAGAATCATAGAAATATGAGTTTTCACCGAAAGATGCACCGTCCATTCCGTTTGAGATAATCGTCTTTGATATGATTTTTGCGTACTTTTCGGCTTTTGCCTTGTAGGAAAGGCAGTCGGGATTTTCCTTGTATAAATCAAAATATTTATTCACAAGGTGCAGAAGGTTGTTTCCGTGTGAGCGTGTGGGATTACGCAAATCTATAACCGAAACATTGTAACCGTAATACTTTTCTGCAATCGTTCCGTAATTGCGAACTACATCACCTTTAGTGTCCGTTGATAAGAATGACATACCTGTTGCACAGGCATACTCAATGCAGGGATACAGCCAGTAGGCAGTTTTACCCACACCTGCCGCACCAATCATAAGTGCGTGAACATCTCCGGTATCGACAAGTGCTGTTGTACCACCTCTATGGCTCTTACAACCTACAACTATACCTTGTTCCGTAGGTCGGCTGTCGGGATTTGTTCTCCATTCAGTCGGCTGAAAATCAACTTGCTTGTAGGTGTTTCGTATCTCTTTTTTGGTCGCCCACCGAGCTGTGCCGTGCTGTCCTTGTCCAACAGTTTTATCCTTTATACGATTCAGCGAATAGTAATTACCCACAGTTGAAATGATTATTAACATAGCAAACATTGTGCCTGTTGCGATAATCAAAGTTATAATTCCTGACGGCATAATTGTTCATCTCCTTTCTCTGATAAAGTTAAATCCTCATTCCAGTCCTTATGAATTGGAATGAGGATTTCATTTTGTATGTTCATTTTGTTTAATTTTTCTGCAATTCTTTTGTTTGCTAACTGTCCGGCTTGGTCGTTATCGAAACATAGATACACATTTTTGATGTTGGGGTTGTCTTTCAGGCATTGAAAAAGCACCCTGTTCGAAACTGAACAGGATGCCCCATAGCTGTGACTTTTCCAATTTTCCTTATGCATACTTATGAATGACAGCATATCTATCGGTGCTTCAAACAAATAAAATCTGTCGCTTTTTCCATGCCAATGAAAACTAAACTCAGGCTGACTGCCTGCAACATTTCCTTTGTACGGATTGCTTGTTACCGTTCCCCTCTTATGTGCGTGGCGAGGTTTACCGTTTGTATCGTAGCCTACGAACAAAGCACTATGGTAGTCGGCAGATTCATAAATCATCTTTCTACGCACAAATTCATAAAGCACATCTTTATCAATGCCACGAGTCAACAGCAGATAAGAAAAAAGTCTGCTCATTCTGTCATTCCTCGGTGGCAGTTCAAAAAGTTTATGCTCTTTTTCTATGGGTGGTGATGTTATGATTTGACCGCCACAGTTATTCAAAAGCATTTCAACCGCTTCGACATAGTCCTTGTTATAAAATCTGCGAACGAAGTCTATTGCATCTCCACCTTTCTGTTCGTACTGATGATACCAGAGGTGACCTCTGATTGTAACCTTTTGCGAGCCGTCAAGCCATTCATATTCTGACCCTGATTTCCTGACTTTCTCGCCTTGACTGATTAAAAAATTCGCAAGGTCTGTTCGCCTTGCCCGTTCTCTCTGTTCTTTTGTAAAATGAATGTATGTTGATATTGTTATCACTTCCTAGTCTTAATATATTTTCTTTCTGCTGTAATATCTTATATTGGGTAGTTCTTGTCTTATCACAGTGACAGGAGGCACCAGTCAGCGTATGGGTGCAGTTGCCCCCTTGGCAGGACATATACTGCCTATTGATTTTTCAGCAATATAGTAATATGATAATAATGAGTTTAGAATATTAGAGGTGAACGTTTATGAATGTATTTAGTACACTTACTAAAGGTCCTTTTGAAATTACAATAGATAACTTTGTTGATGCTACTCATAAAAAAGAGCCATATTTTCAGGTAGATACTAAAGGAAAAGAAAAGCACTATGCAATATGTCCAGAGTGTGGAAACCCCATTCAAATTATTAATTTGTTTGGGCAAGAATATGAAGAGCAAATAACAAAAAAACGTAATACGCATGCAAGACATACTGGAAAAAATATTTTAGGATTACCCAAACATGATCAATTGAAGTACTTGGGTTGTCCTTTGCATAAAGCTAGTTCTTTTTCTTGCAGACGGCTCAGAAATGATGAGGTTTACAATTCAAATTTACTATCATTAATAAATAAAAATAAATCTAAAATCATTAAAGATATTCGTGAGATAACAGGAATCAATTTTAAAAATGATTATCTTGAGAAAATAATTAAAACCTACATAAACTCAAATAATTATTCTTATTCACACACTCATATGATTACTTCCTATTAGGAACACTGTAAATACAAGGCTTTTCGGAGCCTGCAAACCAGAAAAAATAATATTTGATCTATCACATTACGCAAAAAGCCGTCCGGCATGAAAAACGGGCGGCTTTTTTGCGTGGATAGACGGAAAGGAGGCGCAAAAATAACTACAAAATTTTAGCGTTCAAATTTGTGCAACTTTAACGAAAAGGAGGATCGTAAATGGCCGATGAAAAACTGAACACAGGCCCTGCGGAGAATACTTCCCCGGAGGCCGCCGAGCCTATCACCACACCTGAACAGGCCGCAGCGTCTGAGCCCCGGCAGGAACATACCGGGCCTACCATACCTGAGCCCGGCGATGTGGTTGTGTCCTTTGACAAAATCAATGAGCTTATGGCAGAAAAGAGACAGAACGCCCGCGCCGAAGTCGAAAAGGCGGAAACCCCCGAAGCGCCGGAGGCGGCAGCCCCCGGAGAAACACCGCAGCCCGCCAATACGGAGGAACCGAAAAAGCCGCGCCGTGGCCGTCCGCCGAAAGCAGAAAAGGCCGCGACTGAAAATCAAAAATCGGAGAAATCGGCTGGGGCCCGCAAGGGCCGCCCACCCAAGGCGGATAAGACGGCCCCTGACAAGCCCAAGCCGTCCAAACGAGACAAAGTGTCCCGAAGTGACGGAAAGGCCCCGGATGCCAAGGAGCCCATTAAGCCCGCACAGGATACGGCACCGAAGGAAACTGCCACTGCGGAACAGACGGCTCCCGAGCCGACCACACCGCCCCGCCCGATTGAGGAAGGCAAGCTGGTTTATCTGAAACTTTCCGAGGTTCATCCGTTTCACACATTCCGTCCGCACCCCTTTAAGGTACGGGACGATGCGAAGATGCAGGAAATCGTTGCTTCTATCCGCGTAAACGGTGTAATGGTTCCCGGTCTTGCCCGCCCGGAGAAAGATGGAAACGGCTATGAAATTGTAGCGGGCCATCGCCGTACCCACGGCAGTGAACTGGCGGGGCTGGAGGAAATGCCCTTTATCGTCCGTGAAATGACCGACCACGAAGCGGTACAGGCCATGAAGGACAGCAACAAGCAGCGTGACGGGATGCTCCCCAGTGAATTGGCCGCGCTGCTGGAACTTGAGGTTGAGGACATTAAGCATCAGGGCGGGCGGCTGAAAGGCGTTGCGGAAGGCGATGTTGGAAAACGCTCGGTTGAGATTGTGGGCGAGGCGCATGAGATGAACTATAAAAAGGTCATGCGCTACTTGCGGCTCAACTCTCTTGTGCCGGAGCTTCTGGATAAGGTAGACGATAAAAAGATGGGCTTTATGCCTGCCGTGGAACTGTCCTACATCAAACCGAAAAATCAGAGGCTTATTGCTGTTTCCATTGACGGGGAGCAGGCTTCGCCCTCGCTGGCCCAGGCCAAACGGCTCCGGGAGCTGGATAAGGAAGGCAAGCTCAACGGCGATGTCATTGACG
>OBDM01000534.1_pt1 | contig 14925 bp, 10 predicted proteins | sample 1518281 | NCBI WGS metagenome assembly OBDM01 (sample SAMN01760942, study PRJEB22395) | human gut metagenome | reverse complement strand
ACAAAAGCGTAGCAGCTAAAAGCCACTACGCTTTCAAATCTAACTTTTGGGGGTCACCACAAAACTCAAGCGGTTAAATTTTTATGTTTAATTATTAAGCACGAAGTTCATCTTCGTTATCGCCTGCATAATAAACTTTTTTGATGTCAGCACCCAATGCTCTGAATTTTTCAATTACATCTTCATAGCCACGCTCAATGTACTGGATACTTGAAATTTCAGTAACACCGTTAATTTCAAGTGCCGCAATAATCATTGCTGCACCGGCTCTTAGATCGGTAGCTTTTACAGGAGCTGCTGTAAGCGGAGATCCGCCCTCAATAATTGCAAGTCTGCCCTCAACAGAAATGTGTGCACCCATTCTAACAAGCTCACTTACATACTGATAACGGTTATCCCATACATTTTCATTTATAATGCTTGTACCCGGTACACTTACAAGAAGTGCGGCAAATTGCGGCTGACAGTCAGTAGGAAAACCGGGATGCGGCATAGTCTTTATATTACAACGCTTTAAAGGATTCTTTGTAGCGTCAATTTTTATAGCCTCATCGTATTCGGTAATTACAACACCCATTTCACGGAGTTTAGCTGTAATTGATTCAAGGTGCTTTGGAGTAATGTTATTTACTGTAATGCAACCTCTTGTAGCAGCTGCCGCACACATATATGTGCCTGCCTCAATCTGATCCGGAATAATCGAATATGTTATGCCGTGGAGATATTTTACGCCACGGATTTTAATAACATCTGTACCTGCGCCTCTTACATCTGCGCCCATTGAATTAAGAAAGTTAGCGAGGTCAACAATATGCGGTTCTCTTGCGGCATTTTCAATGATAGTCATACCCTCGGCTTTAGATGCCGCAAGCATAATATTCATTGTAGCGCCTACAGATACTACATCAAGGTAAATATGCTCACCGTGAAGATTATCAGCATCTGCCTCAATAATTGCGCCGTCAACAAGCTGTGTTACTGCGCCCATAGCTTCAAAGCCTTTTAAATGCTGATCAATCGGACGAACACCAAAGTTACAACCACCCGGTAAAGCAACCTGAGCTTTACCGCATCTGCCCAGAAGAGCACCGAGAAGGTAATAAGATGCTCTCATACCTCTTACAAGTTCTGTTGTTGCAGAGTGAGTTGAAATATGTGTCGGGTCTATATAAAGTGATGATTTATTAATTCTTCTTACCTGTGCACCCATCTGCTGAAGAATTCTGCTGATAAGTGAAACATCGCTGATGTTAGGTATATTTTCAATCTGACAAGGCTCGTCACAAAGGATTACTGCCGGGATAATTGCCACTGCGGCGTTTTTTGCACCGCTGATATTTACTTCACCAAAAAGCGGCTTACCGCCGTTTACTACAAACTTTTCCAAACCGTTACACTCCAATTCCATATACTGTACATTCACAATAACGAATATGTGAGTTTACATAATCTAAATCTAAATAAAAGTGCGTGCCAAAAAACAGCAACATTGATTGCTGTAAAAATGAGTATCTGCCAGATTACTCAACTGATAATAGTATATCCACAAATATATTACATTTTCTTAAAACACACATTTTGCAGCATTACAACAAGGTAACACTAACATTCCTATACAGAAAATGATACTACAAAATTGTAGTAAAGTCAACGCATATTTGGAATTGTAACATATTTTTATCTAAAATGTACTCAAATTATATGAATGAAATCAAGTTTATTCTTATTATGACTAAGCAAGATTACATACTTGTAATTATTCTTATAAAAAATAATACAGCTGTCATAATTGCAATACGGAATTAAAATCTTGCAATATTTTTCAGGATATAATTGCATATATAATGTAGGAAATTCTGAAAAATATTTAAATATTTACCAAATAATTTTTTTAATTGTATTGACAATTACTTTTTTATGTGCTATACTCAAGTTAACATATGAACATATAAGCATATGAACAGATTAATAAATGGAGATAGTAATATGGCAGAACAAAATGAAAAGAAAGAAAAAGAAATTCCTGATTTGGAAGTGCTGTTTGATTTAGCGGATCTTTTTAAAGTATTCGGCGATTCGACAAGAATCAGAATAATGTTTGCAATTTCCGATAATGAGATGTCGGTGCTTAGTATTGCAGAGGCTTTAAATATGGAGCAAAGCACTATTTCTCATCAGTTGAGAGTATTAAGACAAAACAAGCTTGTTAGGGTCAGAAGAGAGGGAAAGCAAATTTATTATACTCTTGATGACGACCACGTTAAAAAAATTATTGAAATGGGACTTGATCACGTTCTCGAGTAAGGATGGTGTTTTTTATGAAATATAATTTTACACTTGAAAATCTTAACTGTGCGCATTGTGCGGGAAAGATAGAGAAGGAATTAGCTGAAACAGACGGTTATGAGAATGTAAATTTCAACTTTGCAAATAAAAAACTCGTACTTGAGTGTTCAGATGATGTAACGGCACAGGATATACAGGAAGTTTGTGACAGCATCGAAGACGGTGTAGAAGTTATTGATAATACAAAGAGAAAGAATTTAAAGCAGTACACCTTCACACTTGAAAATCTCAACTGTGCGCACTGTGCAGGAAAGATAGAGAAGAAATTAGCCGAAACAGACGGCTATGAGAATGTTAATTTCAATTTTGCAAATAAAAAACTTGTGTTTGAGTCGGCAGAGGATGTAACGGCACAGGACATACAGGCAGTTTGTGACAGCATTGAAGACGGTGTAGAAGTTATTGATAACAATGTAAAAGAAAACACCGTAACTGACGAAAAGGTAAATTCAGCCAAGAAAGATAAAAAGGTTGAAATAAAGAATGAACTTATTTCTATTATTACAGCGGCTGTGCTTGGTGTAGCGGCTTTTGGTCTTGAACTTACTGTATTTCCTGATGCTGAATTCGGTACTGTAGGTTGGTTTGTTCTACTCGGACTAAGCCTTGTTGCCACTGTTTTGTCAGGTTGGAGAACATTTATTAAAGGCGTAAAATCGGTGTTTAAATTACAGATAGATGAAACTACATTGCTTACAATTGCTGTTATTGCGGCATTTGCGTTAGGCGAGTTTGTAGAGGCGGCTATGGTTACTATTCTCTTTGCAGTCGGCGAAATTGTAGAAGAGAAAGCAGTATCTGCATCGAGAAGTGATATTGCAAAACTTGCGCAGATTCGTCCCGATAATGCAACCGTACTTATAAACGGCAAGGAGGTTGTAAAAGCCGCCGAGGATGTTAAAATAGGCAGTACAATTGTAGTTAAACCACACGAAAGAGTACCGCTTGACGGTGTTATTACTAAAGGAAATACTACTCTTGATACTTCGGCGCTTACAGGTGAGAGTGTTCCTGTCGATGCAGAGGCAGGCAGTGAAGTTATGAGCGGTATGATTAACGGCAATTCTCTTATAGAAATAAAAACTACTAAGGAATTTGGCGACAGTACAGCGGCAAGAATTATTAAACTTGTTGAAGATGCAGCCGCTACAAAGGGACAGAGTGAAAAGCTTATCAGCCGTTTTGCAGCTGTTTACACACCGATTATTATACTTATTTCTATTGTAGTTGCTATTGTTCCTCCGCTTGTGGGGCTTGGCAGTTTCAGCACATGGATTTATCGTGCTTTGGTTTGTCTTGTTGCATCTTGTCCTTGCGCAATCGTAATTTCGGTTCCGCTTTCTTATTATTCGGGTCTTGGCGCATCATCAAAAATCAGCGTTCTTATTAAGGGCGGCAAGTATATCGAAGCTCTTGCAAAGGCTGACGCTTTTGTATTTGACAAGACAGGTACACTTACAACAGGCGAGCTTTCTGTAAACAAAGTTTTTGCTTACGGCAATCATACTTCATCTGAAATTATTGCACTTGCAGCCGCTTGTGAAAGATATTCTTCACATCCGATTGCTATGGCAATAAAAAATAAGGCAGAAAAGGAAAACTTACCTGAACTTTCAGATTACAGCGAAAAGGCGGGACAGGGAGTTACAGCTGTATATAACGGCAAAGCTCTTGTATGCGGCGGCACAAAGGCTTTAAGCGATAAACAAAAGGTAAATGCAGAAAAAACCGCATCTGTATATGTAATCTACGACGGTGAATTAATCGGTGCAATCTCTGTTAGCGATACATTAAGACCGGAGGCAAAGAGTGTAATTGCAGAGTTAAGAAAACTCGGTGTTAAAGACAGTGTAATGCTTACGGGTGATAAAAAAGAAAATGCAATGGATATTGCAAATGAACTTAAACTTGATTCTTATTCGGCAGAGCTTATGCCGTCAGATAAACTTGAAAAACTTATAGATATAAAGAAAACTCATAAGTCTGTATGCTTTATCGGTGACGGTATCAATGATGCCCCTGTTCTTACTGCAAGCGATTGCGGTTTTGCAATGGGATTCGGCAGTGAGGCTGCTATTGAGGCGGCAGATGCTGTGCTTGCGGCAGGTAATTTAAAACAGTTACCGTTGTCTGTCAGAATAGCAAAGAAAGTTGTTGCTACTGTAAAGACAAACATTACATTTGCACTTGGTGTAAAGACAATTGTAATTATTTTTGCAATACTCGGTATCGCTCCGATGTGGTTGTCTGTAATAGCAGATACAGGCGTAAGCGTACTTTGCGTACTTTATGCTGCAAGACTTCTTCATACAGTTGATAAAAAGTAATTTATAAATAGATAGATTTCCTATCATAAAAACTACCGCATTCCGATTGGAGTGCGGTAGTTAATTGTTGTTTTTTTATTAAATTAATTGGAGTGAATTATTATTTTGCTTAACTCGTGCACTAAACCATAAATTAACATTGAACCTTTTAACTTTGTGATAAACTAAGTTAAACCATAATTAAAAGGCTGTTCCGCAATATAGGGAACAGCCTTTATTTAATTATAAGATTTTATCTCGGTTATTCATTTTGTAACATAAGGTCATAAGACTGTCACTTAGGTGTACATTTTCAACAAGGGTGTCGCTGTACTTTCTTGCAATGTCATAGTGACTGAAATTCCAATAGTTCTTTATGCCGTAGCCATAAAGTTTGTCAAGTACATTTTCTACACATACTCTCGGAATACACAAAAACGCTGTATTGATTTTGTTGCTCTGACAGAACTCGTCAAGCAGACTGTCGTGCATTATTGTAAGATTATTCAGCTTTTTGCCAACTTTTTCTTCGTTACAGTCAAAACAGGCGATAAGTTCAAAGCCGAGCTTTTCAAAGTTCATATGCTTGGCAACCGCTTTACCGAGGTTGCCCGCACCGATAAGTATAGCTTTATAATTATTGTTAAGACCAAGAATATTTTGTATTTCTTCCTTAAGCTGAGAAACACTGTAACCGTAGCCCTGCTGACCGAATCCACCAAAGCAGTTAAGATCCTGTCTTACCTGAGAAGCGGTTACATTCATAATTTCAGCCAGTTTTGTAGATGAAATTTTATCAATGTTTTGTTCGTTAAGCTCAGACAAGAAACGATAATATCTGGGCAGTCTTCTGATTACAGACATTGAAATGTTGTCATTTCTGGACATTGTACTTTAACCTTACTCCTTTAACCGAATTGTGTTTGCTTATGCAAGTGAAGCGGCAAGATGCTCGTTTATTGCAAGCAAGAAATCTTCTGAATTAACCTTTTTCTTGTTTTCAAGAGTTGAAATAGCATAAAGGTCGCCTGTCATAATGCCGTCTTCAATAGTGTCGATAGTAGCTTTCTCAAGCTTGTCCGCAAAGTTCATAAGTTCAGGAAGATTATCAAGCTCGCCGCGCTTTCTGAGAGCGCCTGTCCAAGCAAAGAGAGTTGCAACAGAGTTTGTGGAAGTTTCCTCGCCCTTAAGATACTTATAATAATGGCGCTGAACTGTACCGTGTGCAGCTTCATACTCATAAACACCGTCAGGTGAAACAAGTACGCTTGTCATCATAGCAAGTGAGCCGAAAGCAGTAGCAATCATATCGCTCATTACATCGCCGTCATAGTTTTTGCAAGCCCACATATAGCCGCCCTCACTTCTGATAACTCTTGCTACAGCGTCATCAATAAGTGTGTAGAAATATGTAATGCCTGCCTGCTCAAATTTCTCTTTGTATTCATTCTCAAAGATTTCAGCAAAAAGATCCTTAAATCTGTGGTCGTACTTCTTGCTGATTGTATCTTTTGTAGCAAACCATACATCAAGTTTCTGGTCGAGTGCATAGTTAAAACATGAACGGGCAAATGAAGAAATACTCTTGTCAAGGTTGTGCATACCCTGAATGATACCGTCTGTCTTGAAATCAAAGATTGTACTTCTTTCTTCTGTACCGTCAGGCTTGGTAACGCAAAGTTCAGCCTTGCTGCCCGCCTTAACAACCATTTCTGTATTTTTGTAAACATCACCGTAAGCGTGACGGGCAATACAGATTGGCTTTTTCCATGTAGGAATGTATGGAGTGATACCCTTTACAAGGATAGGACTTCTGAAAACTGTACCGTCAAGGATAGCACGGATTGTGCCATTTGGTGATTTCCACATCTGCTTGAGGTTGTACTCGTCCATTCTTGCAGCGTTTGGTGTGATTGTAGCACACTTTACGGCAACGCCGTATTTCTTTGTAGCCTCTGCACTGTCAACAGTAACTTGGTCATCTGTTTTGTTTCTGTTTTCAAGACCGAGGTCATAATACTCGCTCTTTAAATCAATGTATGGGTAAATAAGAATGTCTTTGATTTTCTGCCAAAGAACTCTTGTCATTTCGTCGCCGTCCATCTCAACGATGGGGGTGGTCATTTTAATTTTATCCATTAGCTGTTCTCCTTTGTATAGTCAAGCAAACCGCCTGCAAGAATGATTGCTCTTGTTCTGTCTGAAAGCTCACAGTCGGCAATAACGGTTTCGCCTGTTGTTTTGTTTACAACCGTTACGGCAGAGCCGTCTGCAATTTCTTTCTTAACATTAGGAAGCTCAAGCATATCACCGAGTTTAATTTTATCGTAATCTGCAGGATTTTGGAAAGTAAGCGGAAGAATACCTGCGTTAATGAGGTTACTCTTATGGATTCTTGCAAAACTCTTTACAAGAACTGCCTTAACGCCGAGGAAGAGCGGAGCAAGTGCTGCGTGCTCTCTTGATGAACCCTGACCGTAGTTTTCGCCGCCTACGATAATGCTCTTGCCGAGAGTTTTTGCTCTTTCAGGAAATTCCTTATCACATACTGTAAAGCAGTGCTGTGAAATAGCAGGAATATTTGAACGGAGCGGAAGAATCTTTGCACCGGCAGGCATAATGTGGTCGGTTGTAATGTTGTCGCCAACCTTAAGCGAGCAAGATGCCTCTATAGAATCTGTAAGAGGGCTTGTCTTAGGATATTCCTTAATGTTTGGTCCTCTTAAGATTTCAACATTGTCCATTTCCTCAACAGGAGCAGGAGCAATAACCATATTATCATTAATGAGGAACTTCTCAGGCAGCTCAATTTCAGCGGCAGGACCGAGCTTTCTTGGGTCTGTAAATACACCTGCAAGTGCCGATACGGCAGCTGTTTCAGGAGATACAAGGTAAATCTGACCGTCTGCTGTACCGCTTCTGCCCTCAAAGTTACGGTTGAATGTACGAAGTGAAATACCCTTGCTGTTTGGCGACTGTCCCATACCGATACATGGACCGCAGGCACTCTCAAGGATTCTTGCACCGGCAGCAATCATATCTGCAAGTGCGCCGTTCATAGCAAGCATATTAAATACCTGCTTACTGCCCGGAGCAATAGCAAGCGACACGCCGTCTGCAACTGTTTTGCCCTTTAAGATATGGGCAACTCTCATAAGGTCAAGGTAGCTTGAGTTTGTGCATGAACCGATACATACCTGGTCAATCTTCTTGCCCTCAAGCTCGCTGATTGGCTTAACATTATCAGGTGAATGTGGGCAAGCGGCGAGCGGTTCAAGCTCCGAAAGGTTAATTTCAATAACCTCATCGTAAACTGCGTCTGCGTCTGCGCTTAACTCTGTGTAATCTTCTTCTCTGCCTTGAGCTTTAAGGAATTCTCTTGTGATTTCATCAGAAGGGAATACGGATGTTGTAGCACCGAGCTCTGCACCCATATTTGTAATTGTAGCACGCTCCGGAACTGTAAGTGTTTTGACACCTTCGCCGCCGTACTCAACAATTTTGCCGACGCCGCCCTTAACGCTCATAACTCTTAATACTGCAAGAATAATATCCTTTGCAGAAACCCATGGGCTGAGTTTACCCGTAAGATTAACTCTTACCATCTTAGGCATTGTGATGTAATATGCACCGCCGCCCATAGCAACAGCAACATCAAGACCGCCTGCACCGATAGCAAGCATTCCGATACCGCCGCCTGTAGGTGTGTGGCTGTCGGAACCGATTAATGTTTTGCCCGGCTTACCGAATCTTTCAAGGTGTACCTGGTGGCAAATACCGTTGCCCGGTCTTGAAAAATAAATGCCGTGCTTTTTACATACAGACTGAATAAATCTGTGGTCGTCGGCATTTTCAAAACCTGTCTGCAATGTGTTGTGGTCTATATATGCAACGCTCTTTTCGGTTTTGACTCTCGGAATACCCATAGCCTCGTATTCTATGTAAGCCATTGTGCCTGTTGCGTCCTGTGTAAGAGTCTGGTCAATGCGTAAGCCGATGTCGTTGCCGACAACCATTTCGCCGCATACCAAATGCTCTTTAATAATTTTCTGTGCAATTGTGTAGCCCATTTGATTACCTCCGCAAAAAGTATTTTGTGGTATTTGCATTATTAAAAGCAATAACCCGTGTACATTAATTGCCCATTATAAGGCAATTATTAGTATCTATTATATAACATTTTTCTTCTTATGTAAAGTAAAAATGGACGTAAATACGAAAATTTGCGATTTTGGCACTATCTGTTGTTTATTTTTAAAAATAAATTGAATTTTCAACATTTAGGTGATATAATAAAAAAGTATGTGTAGGATATTTGAACTTAGATTCTTATAGGGGGATAATTTTATGGAAACAAGAGAAAATTTGAGAAATATAGCTATTATCGCTCATGTTGACCACGGTAAAACAACTCTCGTTGATCAGCTCTTAAAACAGAGCGGTATTTTCAGAGCAAATGAGAATGTGGCTGAAAGAGTAATGGATTCTAACGACCTTGAAAGAGAGAGAGGCATTACAATCCTTTCTAAAAACACTGCTGTAATGTACAACGGCATTAAGATTAATATTGTTGACACCCCCGGTCATGCCGACTTTGGCGGTGAGGTTGAGCGTATACTTATGATGGTAGACGGCGTTGTACTTCTTGTAGACGCTTTCGAGGGTTGTATGCCGCAGACAAGATTCGTTCTTAAAAAGGCTTTGGGTCTTGGCAAAAAGCCTTTGGTTGTAGTCAATAAAATTGACCGTCCGGGTGCAAGGCCCGAAGAAGTTGTTGACGAAGTTCTCGACCTATTTATCGAGCTTGGCGCTGACGAGGATCAGCTTGAATTCCCTGTAGTATATGCATCAGGCCGTGACGGCTATGCAAGCCTTGATCCGCATCAGCCCGGTACAGATATGAAACCTCTTTTTGAGGCTATTATAAATGAAATTCCTGCTCCGCAGGGAGATGCAGAGGGCGGACTTCAGATTCTTATTTCAAATATAGATTCAGATCCGTTTGTGGGCAGAATAGGTGTAGGCAGAGTTGAGAGAGGCACTGTAAAAACAGGTCAGAGCGTTGCAATCTGTCATACAGACGGCAATGTAACAAAGAACGCAAGAATCGGTAAGATTTATCAGTATGAGGGACTTAAGAGAGTTGAGAGCGAAACTGCTGAAATGGGTGATCTTATCTGCGTAAGCGGTATTCAGGATATTAATATCGGTGAAACAATTTGCGACCCTGAAAATATTGAACAGCTCCCGTTTGTTAAGATTGACGAACCGACCGTATCAATGAACTTTATTGTAAATAACTCTCCGTTTGCCGGCAGAGAGGGTAAGTATGTTACATCAAGAAATCTTCGTGACAGACTTTTCAAGGAAATTGAAACCAATGTTGCGTTAAGAGTAGAAGAAACAGACAGTGCGGATACATTTAAAGTATCGGGCAGAGGCGAGCTTCACCTTTCAATTCTTATTGAAACAATGCGCCGCCAGAATTATGAGTTCCAGGTATCTCGTCCACAGGTTATCACAAAGATGATTGACGGTAAGTTGAACGAGCCTATGGAAATGCTCATTATTGAAGTACCTGACGCTTATGTAGGTGCAGTTATGGAAAAACTCGGTTCAAGAAAAGCTGAACTTATTAATATGGGCACCCGTGAGGGCGGTTCTACTCACATTGAGTTCCGTATTCCGTCAAGAGGTCTTATGGGTTACCGTCCCGAATTCCTTACAGATACAAACGGTAACGGTATTATGAACCATGTGTTTGACGGATATGAGCCGTACAAGGGTGAAATCGTAACCCGTCATCAGGGTTCGCTTATCGCTTTTGAAACAGGCGAAACCGTAACTTACGGTTTGTATGCGGCACAGGAGAGAGGCAGACTCTTTGTCGGCCCGGGTGTTCCTGTATATGAGGGTATGATTGTAGGCGCAAGCCCTAAGTCAGAAGATATTACGGTTAATGTATGTAAGAAAAAGCACATCACAAATACCCGTGCTTCAGGTTCTGATGATGCACTTAAACTTACACCGCCGTCAATTCTTTCGCTTGAGCAGTGTCTTGAGTTTATTGCAGATGATGAGCTTGTAGAGGTTACTCCCGAAAATATCCGTATGCGTAAGCGTATTCTTTCTAAGGAACAGAGAATGAAACAGGCATTCCATAAAAAATAATGAGTTTTGTAGTATTAGACCTTGAATGGAACGGCTCATACAGCAGTAAAGAACACAGATTTGTAAATGAGATAATTGAGTTCGGGGCAGTTAAAACTGACGAAAATCTGAATATTATTGACAGATTTGAAATGCTTATTTCTCCGCAGATAGGCAAAAAACTTTGTTCAAAGGTTAAAAAGCTAACCAAAATCACCAACGAAGAATTAAGAGAAAGCGGCTGTACATTTATGCACGCTGTTTCTGAATTTAAAAAATTCTGCGGCGATTGCGTTTTGGTGACATGGGGTACAAGCGACATTCTTGCATTGATTGAGAATTATATGTACTATGCTCACAGGCCCGAGCTGCCTTTTCTCACAAGCTATTGCAATGTGCAGGATTATTGTGAAAAATGTCTTTCCGTAAATGATAAATCTTCTCAACTCGGATTATCCGTATGCGCAGATATGCTCGCAATTAACTTTGATGTTGAAGAACAGCACCGTGCATATGCCGACGCAGAACTTACATTAAAGTGTATGAAACATTTTGTCGAGGATTATCCGATAGACGATTTTATCAAAGATGCAACGGCTCACGAATTTTATGACAGACTGCTGTATAAAAATCATTTTATTACAGATATTAATAATCCGGAGATTGATAAACGCAGTATGCGCTTTAATTGCGATGCTTGCGGAAGGCAGGCTGCAAGACAGGCAAATTGGAAAGTAAAAAACAAAAGTTTTGTTGCTCCCTTTTTGTGTAAAAAGTGCAGAAGAAAGTTTACGGGTAAAGTTTCCTTTAAAAAGAAATATGACGGAGTTATCGTCAGAAAGCGTATAGTCGAGTATGTTGAAAAGCCTGTTGACGAAAACAGCGAAAATAAGGCTTAGTATAATAATACCTTCTATACATATATCAGCATATAGAAAAACCAATGCCGAACGGTCAGACTAAGACTGTTCGGCATTTTTAAGAATAAAATGTGAATTTGGTTTCATTGTTATTTCAATTTATTTCATATTTATTTCAAAACGAGTTCATATAGTTTTCACTTGGCAAAATTATTATATATACATCGTAAGAGATACGAAAGACACAGCATTTAAGGAGGACTAAAAAATGCTTGATAATAAAAATCCAAATGAATTCAATGATATTTATTCAGGTAATGCTGAAAATACACCTGAAAGCAACACAGACATTCCGCAGAAGAATGCAGAGGCTTCATATGAATGGAATTCCGATAAAAGCGACAACAAGTCAGACAGCACAGAATACCATTATTCATATGTAAACGGCAATAATAAAGACGCTTCGCATAATCCTAACAGATATAACGAGCCTACTCAATATTCTTCACAGAATACAAGTTCGGGATACAGCAATAATTACCAAAATCCAAATACAAACGCTTATGATAATTACCAATCAAACGGTTACACTGCACAGAACCAACAGTCACAGAATGTATATAATTCTCAACCGTACGGTACTGCTCCCAATCATTCGGCAAACGCAAAACCGCCTAAGGCTAAAAAGCCTAAAAAACAGAGAAAACCAATATCAAGAGGCGGTATTGCTATAGCACTTGCAGTTACAATGGTGTTCTCTTGCGGACTTGGCTTTGGCGGCGGTTATTTTGCAAATAAGGTAAATACCAGTACAAGCGGCAGTTTAAATATTACCAAAACAAGCAACAGCGGCACAACCACAACTGCTTCAAGTACATCTACGGCAAATTCAACCTCTGAAATTGTTAAAAAGACAGCCGACAGTGTTGTTGAAATTTCAACAGAAAGCGTTGTAACGGGTTCATTTGCTCAACAGTATGTTCAGCAGGGTGCAGGTTCAGGTGTTATTATTTCTCAAGACGGTTATATTCTTACAAATAACCATGTAATTAACGGAGCAAATTCTGTTAAGGTAAGACTTAGAGATGGCACAGAGTACGATGCAACAATCATAGGCAGTGATTCAGATAATGATATTGCTTTGTTAAAGGTTAGTGCAACAGGACTTTCGCCTGCAACTTTCGGTGACAGCAACAGTCTTGCGGTAGGTGACTATGTAGTTGCTATCGGCAACCCACTCGGTGAACTTGGCGGTACAGTTACAGACGGTATCATCAGTGCACTTGCAAGAAAGGTTACTATTGAAGATACACAAATGACACTTTTGCAGACAAATGCACAGGTAAACCCGGGTAATTCCGGCGGCGGACTTTTTAATGCAAACGGTGAACTTGTCGGTATCGTAAACGCAAAGCAGAGTGCAACCGAAGTTGAGGGTATTGCTTTTGCTATTCCGATTAACAATGTACTTGATATTTTAAGTGACCTTAAAGAATACGGTTATGTAACAGGTAAGGTTGATCTTGGTATTGACTTTACAGATATTACTTCTGACGAAACAGCTTTCTATTACGGTGTAAATCAGACAGGTTGCTATGTTCTTTCTGTTGATTCCGGTTCAAATGCCGAAAAAGCAGGAGTTACAAGAGGTGACCTTGTAACAAAGGTAAACGATACAGATGTTTCTTCGTCATCGGACATTACTACTGCACTTGAAAAAGCAGAAGTAGGCGATACAGTTACATTTACTGTAAGCCGCAGAGGAACAAGTAAGACAATTTCATTTGTACTTGAAGAATATATACCTGCGGTAAGCAATTCTCAAATCACTAACGGCTCACAAAAGAGCACTACTCCGACATCAGACAGCGAAAATTCAACCGGTGACGACTCTATTTGGTCACAGATGTTTGGATGGTAATGCTGCTGTTTATATATAAATAATTCATTCTAATCTCTCCATACACAACAGCCGATGCGTTTTGCACCGGCTGTTGTGCTGTTTAGCGGTTTTGCAAAAAATAATAGGGCAGATAAAGCGTCAGCCCTATTATGGTTTAGTGTATTAAATTGCGGTAGCAAAAAGTATTTGTGGGCTTTGCCCACACTCACAACCTTTGAAAAGGTTGATCAAACTTTTATAAATGTTTTTCTAATGCATTATGCTAAATAATAAAATTTACTGTTTCAAAATAGGTTTTGCCAATTTCATAGCATCGTTTGTTCCAAAAGTACGACGAATAACAGTTTCAATGTATTTCTTAATAAGTGTTTCATCATCAACTATTGTAAAGAATCGTAAAACCTGTGTTTGATTAAACCATACTATTTTCATTGGTGCTTTTAAAGTTTTGCTTATTCCGGCAACAGAAAGACTTGCCGCTTCGTTTTTTAATTCTTCTGTTTCGCTGAATTTACCGTTGCTCTTTATGTATGATTCCGTAATATCTGTGCTTTTGTCTGCAGAGCTTACTGTTACTTGGGAAATCTGTTCTAAGTCGGTGGTTGCCATATAGTTTGCCCAATCAATAATATAATCCCATCCGTAGCCTTGTGCCGCCAAAAGCACATCATACTGATGCCAAGGCACTGACGGAATATGCTTTATATCTCTGATATAAGTTACATCATCAATGTATTCTTCGTTATTTTTCTTTTTAAATTTATCAAACAGTCCCATATTGTTCTCCTTTATTACAGAAAAGATTTAGTAATAATAAGTCTAAAAATTACCATACTTGTAAAACAAAAAACAGACTAACAAAAAAGTTAATCTGTTTTTATGGTGCGAGTGACTTAGTTAAAAAATAAGCAAACTTTCTGCCTCGTTTGATGAGGCTTGCAAAAATTATAAATATCATCAACGCTCTCCCTAAAAACAGTCCACCGGACTGTTTTCTTAACGGTCGCCTTCAAGTCCCGTTATCAATTTGCTTGTAAAACAAAAAACAGACTAATAAGAAAGTTAATCTGTTTTTTTATGGTGCGAGTGACTTAGTTAAAAAATAAGTAAACTTTCTGCCTCGTTTGATGCGGCTTGCAACAATTATAAATATCATCAACGCTCTCCCTAAAAACAGTCCACAGGACTGTTTTCTTAACGGTCGCCTTCAAGTCCCGTTATCAATTTGCTTGTAAAACAAAAAACAGACTAACAAAAAAGTTAATCCGTTTCTTATGGTGCGAGTGACGGGACTTGAACCCGTACGTCGTGAAACACACGCCCCTCAAACGTGCCTGTCTGCCTATTCCAGCACACTCGC
>OBDM01000499.1_pt1 | contig 15671 bp, 10 predicted proteins | sample 1518281 | NCBI WGS metagenome assembly OBDM01 (sample SAMN01760942, study PRJEB22395) | human gut metagenome | reverse complement strand
TTTTGCAATGCGTCTCCATCTGCCTATTACCCTGCTGGCGGCTGTTCTGCCCGTCTCTTGGAAGCCACTTCCGTAGCACTTTTAATCTGGTCAATATCTTCCTGGAGCTTCTTATTGGAAGCTTCCAAAGATTCCATCTTCTCCTGGATTTCCTGTACGCTGGAAACACCGAAATCTTGCAACTTGCTCTTTAATTCCTCAATCTGTTTATTGATTTTGGACAAGTCCGCATTCAACTGCACTTCTTCTTCCTTCAACTCCGCTTCCTTGGAAAGCTGTTCATCACGCTGCTGCGTCACGGAAGCCTTGTTGGAAATCAAACTAAGATTTTCTTCCGCTGCCAAGCCACGATTCTTAATCATGTCGTTGCGCAAGCTTGTCCAAGTACGTATTTCCTTGTCCAAGGTCTTACGATACGAAATCATTTCTTTAAAATCCTGGTACTGGCCATTAATACCGAAAAGGCCGCTAAGACCGGAGAACCAGGCGCCCGCCCCTGCTGCAAGAATCAATAAAACTACTAAGACAGTTTTCATTGTGTATGTATGTGAGAGTGTATGGAGTGTATTGAACCGGAAAAATGCTAGGGACGAACAGATACAACGACGTCTCCGGCTTCAACACGTTCGCCGGCGGTTACCGTACTTGGTAGAATAGTGGCCGTGGAAACACGGGATTCAACAGCGTTTACGTCAAGCTCGGCAATTTTGTTGCCGTCCCTCATGACGGCCAACTTGGAACCGGGCACCACGCCCAGATCGGCGGCTCCTCCGTCAATCACAACTACATTAAAATCATGAATCACCTGGGAAACCCTCGTTTTCAGGTTGGGCGGAGAAAGGCGGGCATCCTGGTCGGCCTTGAGCTGACGAAGAGCGGCATTATTCACAACAAGCTGTTCGGTTTCAGCAACGATGGCATCATGTTTTCCCTGTTCCGCCTGCTTAACCACTTCCAACTGCTTGGACTCTTCTTCCAGCCCCTTGATTCTGTCAGCAATGGCTTGGATACTTTCCATATCCTTGCTCTTGGATTGCAATTCCGCCAAAGCGGTTTGCTGCGTTTGAAGGTCAGATTTCTTGGCCTCATTGGCTGAGGCCAATTCCTGATTCTTTACTTCCAGTTCATCCTTTTCCTTGGTTAAAGCATTGATGTCATTCGTCAGAGCCTCATTCTTCACCAGGAAATCGACATATTTCGTCTTTTCTTCCGTAAATTCGCCACGAAGGCCGTTCAGGTTCTTGTAGCGGGAAGCACATTCCCTACGCTCCTTGGTTAGAGCTTCCTCGTTATCAAGATAATACATGGCTCCTCCGAGAAGAGCAATGACCAAGGCTGCTATTGATACTTTGACCCACATAGGAAATTATAGAGATGAGAAGGTTCCTGTTACTTTTGTGAGATTGGCATGAACATTTTCAGATTTCAATATCAAAATGACATCCTCATTGTTTTCTTGATATTTTTTTCAGGCAAGCTCCGTAACGGGAGTGTGCAAGAACCGTTTTATCAACATTTTAAAACAATTACTCTCTATTTTCTTTTCAAACGGGAACTCATCTTCTAGTCTTTCTGAACCGTGAGTTACCAGGTCTTTGCCAGAAAATACCGTCCTCTGACATTCGATGACGTCCTTGGACAGGATCATGTTGTCCGGACGTTGAAAAACGCCATTGAGCACAACCGTCTCGCCCATGCCTATCTCTTTGTAGGTCCCCGTGGAACGGGAAAGACATCAACCGCAAGAATTTTTGCGAAAGCTCTAAACTGCAGCGGTGGGCCCAAAGTGGATTTTGACCCGCATGAAGATATATGTGAAGAAATTGCGGAAGGGCGGAGCCTGGATGTTCTTGAAATAGACGGAGCATCCAACCGCGGCATTGATCACATCCGGGATCTCAGGGACAACGTACGGTTCGCTCCGAGCAGAGGAAATTTCCGTATCGTCTATATAGATGAAGTGCACATGCTCACTAAGGAATCCTTCAACGCCCTGCTCAAAACGCTGGAAGAACCGCCACCTCATGTCAAATTTATTTTCGCAACCACGGAACCCCACAAAATACTGCCAACCATTCTATCGCGATGCCAGCGCTTCGACCTGCGCCCCATCCCTTCTGAAATCATTGCAGAACACCTGCTCCATATCGCTTCTGCAGAGGGAGTAAGTTTGAGCAGGGAAGCAGCCTTTGCTGTCGCCAAAGTGGCGGATGGAGGTATGCGGGATGCACAATCCATGCTGGACCAGCTTGTTTCCTTCTGTGGAGATCATATTGAAGAACAGCAGGTACTCCACATTTTCGGCATTACTTCCCGGGAGACCGTGGCCCATGCTCTGGCGCTTATTTTGAACAAGGAACTTCCCTCTCTCCTGCATCTTCTGCATGAACAGGCGGAAGCAGGAAGAGACATGAGCCAGTTCCTTTCCGAAATTATCTCCGCCGTGCGTGAAATTCTGGTCTCTAAAGTAGATCCAGAAGCCAGCTTTGATTCTCTCCCGGAATCCTCCAAGGAGGAACTCGCCGAATTGGTCAAACGCACCCATACGGACAAAATCCTGCGTTTGGTGGAAGTTCTGGCGGAAACGGAAGATAAAATGCGCTGGTCCACCAATAAAAGGCTTCATCTGGAAATGGGCCTGATTAAAGCCGTTCATACTCTGGCTGAGGCCAGCATCAGCGATATTATCATGGCGTTGGAAGGTGCTCCGCTAGCCACCGCGGCACCGGCCTCTTCTTCAGATCTTGCTTCACAGCAGGAACCAAGTACATTTATTTCCTCCGCCACGGCACCCACTCCGGCCCCCCGGCAAAACATCCAGTCTCCTGTTGCTGCAACAAACCCACCCCCAGCTACGGAAGAACATTTGATGGATCCGATTCCAGATTTTTCTGTGTCCTCCCCTGCTTCATCTCCCGCAGTACAGAAAATTCAGAGCACTGACGCTCAAGCTTCTCCCCATCCTACGCAGGAAGCCGAACCACAACAGGAAACTCTTACACCCGCTGCCCCCCCCACCTCTCTTGCCGTTGCAGAGGAAGAATTTCCCTACTCCGCCACTAAATTGCGGACAAAAACCGTACCTGCCTCCGAAGAAATCACCCGGCATCCAGACTCCGATGCCTCCGATGTTTCGAAATTTCCTACGGATTCTCCAGAGCCTACTTTTATGGATCCAGAGGAAAATCTTCCTCTGGAAAGACGAACTAACAGTTTCTTTGACAATCTATTCGATACTCCAAGCACATCATCCCAAACCCAGGCACCCGTAGAAAAAGAGGAACCGGCAGTTCTGTCCCAACAATCAGGAAGAACTATCACGGAAGAAGACTGGAAAACGGTGTTGGAACAAATGTCCGCCAAATTCCCTCTTCAAGCGGACTTTCTAGCCAACAGCGTTTTTTCCGGTTATGATGGTGTAGCAGTCGCCATTTCTTTTCATCCTTCTGACCGTCAGGGGATGGACAGTCTTGGAACAGGCCCTCTGCGAACAGCTTTGGAAGCTGCTCTTTCCCAATATATTGGAACCTCTGTTACTATTTCTATCCGTCAGGATTTCTCCATTCCCGAACCCGTGCAGGAAGAACTGGCTCCTCTGCCTGCACCACCTCCTTCCGCATCCACCATTCCTGCACCTAAACCTCATACCCCGCAGAAAAAAAACGCAGAGCCTGTCCAGGAAGCTTCCAAAGAGGAAAATGAAGATAACTCTTACTACACGGATCCGCTGATTGATGCTGCTATGGAGATTTTCCGGGCTCGTATCATTTCCCAATAGTCAACTCATCCACCCAGACACAACGACCATGAACATAATGAAAATGATGAAACAGGTCCAGCAAATGCAGGCAGGGCTTGCGGCCGCTCAAGAAAAACTCGCCTCCCAAACCGTTACAACGGAAGGAGCTGGAGGAAAATTGAAAGTTACCGCCACCTGTGACGGCAACCTCACGGAACTGGTCATTGATCCTTCCATCATTAACCCGTCCGATTCAGAATTTCTCCAGGAGCTTCTCCTTCAAACCATCAATGCAGCTATTGCTAAGGGTAAGGAAACAGCCGCGGCGGAAATGAAAAAGCTGACAGGAGGCCTGGATCTCCCTCCAGGCATGGGCTTCTAATCTGTCACCACAGTGCATCGGCTCAGAAGACGCAAACATCTGGCAGAACCTCTGCCAACGCTATCCGGAGTCAACCACTTGGGAATAGCGCTGGGTGGCGTCTCTCTGTGCCTGTGGGTCATCGTCGTCACTATTTTCTGGACCGGTTCAGACACGATGGCTTTTGCAACGTCACTGCCCATATGGGCTTGCTGTCTCATTTTCTCCTTTCCGGCGCTCATTGCATGGCTGGTCTTCGGTTCCCGGATCGGTCTGCTTGGCATTATCGTCTGGGTTGCGTACGGCATCGTCATTACAGACTTTCTCCCGCCCATTGCCAGAACTGGAATGGAATACTACAAAATGCCGCCGTCTCCGGATGCCAGGCAAATAAGGGTTCTTACCTTGTACGAGGGGTGCGAGAAATCTCCTCCCATTGAACAAATATCCAAACTCCGTGCAGATGTCATTTTCGTCCAAGGCTGCAGCAACTATAACCGAACACTCAAATTTGCCTACAGCATTTTCGGTAGAACCTCTTATATCAAGCAAATAGGAAGTTGCGCGATCATTGTAAGGCACGGTCAGATTGGTCCGGCCCAGAGCATCACGGACACAGCCGGTTTGATTGTAGACTGGATACCGGAAAATTCCTCCTTGGCGATTCGGCTCATCAACATCAGTCTGGAACCTTTTGAACATCGCTTCGACCTGTACTCCCCCGCCTGCTGGAAATATTTCCATACACTCCGCTTCATCCACCGTAAACAACTTCAATACCTGTTTGATACCCTGAGGGAAGTAGGAACCCAGCATGGAGAACTTCCCATTATCATGGCCGGGAACTTCAGCGTTGCCCCTCAATCCCCCATTTTCTCTAAACTCAGTTCCGACTTTCAGGATTGTTTCAAACTGAAAGGGGCCGGTTACGGAGCTACGCAACCTGTCAATTTCCCTCTATTACGCCTAGACCGAGTTTTTTGCACGCCGCCGCTCAAACCTGAAAGAGCCAGTACTGTGCTGATACCGGATACTATCCGCCGTTCTATCGTAGCAGACATTGCAATTCCCTGATCTATACCCCTTACAGCACGGCAACGCCGTTCCTCCTCAGGAAAAATCTTGCCTGTAAAAAGCAAAGATTTCCGGCATCTACAACGTCTTTAATGCACGGGAAATAGCAGGAAAAAGCTGTTTCTTTCGGCTTACCACATCAGTAGCGGAAAACAAATTAGGGCCAAGCCGCTCGTACTCGATATTTTCCAGAGCTTCTTCATCCCCGACGGCCAGCAGCATGGAATCGTGAGTAACGATATCCGTAACCAAAAGGCAAGCAAGCTTCAGCCCCTCTTTCTCCACCAGCTTCCGAAGTTCCCTCACTAAACCTTCCTGGACATCTTCCAAGCCAAACATACCAATTTCCTCAATCTGGGAAATACTGATCTTATGCCCGTACTCAGTAAAAGTCTTCCTGTCCGCCTGAATAATAACGGAAGGTTCAGTTTTGGAACGCAACAGAGAACCGGTGGCAAAAAACTCCTCTGTAAACTTCTTGGCATCTATTTTGGCAATCCCTGTCAGCCATTCCAACATTTCCCTATCTGCCCGAGCCGCCGTAGGAGATGTCAAATTCAGGGTATCTGAAAGAATCCCCGCGCACAGGCAGACCGCTACAGCCTGGGAGGGTTCCACATTACGATGGTAAAATCTGCGTGCCACCAAGGTGGATGTGGATCCTACGGGTTCATTCAGAAAACGGATTGGATCCCGTGTAGAAAGCTGGGTACCCAAACGGTGGTGATCCATCACCTCCACAATCTCCGCCTCCTCCACCCCCTTGACGGCCTGAGAAAATTCATTGTGATCCACTAAAGCCACACGTGTACGGGGCGGATCCACCAAATCCGTCTTGCTCAGTACACCAATTATTTTGTTCGTCTTGATACTCATCACAGGGAACAATGCCTGCTTGCGCTTTACGGCAGCCTGCCTCAACTCGGGCAGCGGCATATTCTCCGGAAAAACGGTGTAATCCTTCTGAACCTGCTCCCTCACCTTCCGGGAACAACGGATCAACTGGCCAACACTGGCCGTATCCCAGGGAGTACTCAAAATACATGTTCCCGTCGTCTGGGCCGTCTCAATAATGTCCAAGGAAGGGAAAGCACCGGACGTGGTCACCAAAGCGCGTACGCCATGTTCCACTGCATATAGCTGCACATTCGGACGGTCCCCACAAATAACAATCAGATCCCGGATAATCCCTTTTCTCCTGTAATTTGCGAGCCTTGTTCGAACGCTGGGTTCACTGGAAGCACCCACCAGCAGAATATTCTGCGTTTCTTCCTCACTTAAGGATTCCCCGGTCAGACATTTTCCGTCAATGGTGGTGGCGATATTGCTCAGGCTGGAAAAGACGGAGCGCACATTCATCTCCGTCATATTCAGAGGCATGAGCAGGCTCAACAAATCAAAATAACGCAACAGGCCGTGAAGATTGTGATCAGCGTCAATTACCGGTATGGTTTGCAGAGAATTCTCCGTCATCCTTCGATACGCCGTCAGGAATGTATCGTCCGGACTTACGCTAATCACATCACGACGACAGATTGTCCCGGCGGTGGGCGTCACGTCATGAATCAGTATCGGCTCCGGCACTCCTGCCTTTTCCAATACCCAGGATGTTCTCAGCGTCATTTCCCCACATCTGGCGGCAACCGCACCAGGTTCGCCATGAGTTCTTAAAAACTCCGCATTCCCTATGGCTGAACAAATAGCATCCGTATCCGGATTCTGGTGGCCGATCACATAAACGGGCCTATTCTCTGTCTTCTCCGGAAGCATCTTTATATTTCCTTGTACAGGTTAATCTATATTCAGCCTGACGGGCACCACCACCTTGGAAGCAATGGGCACACCGTCCTTTTCCGCCGGATAAAAAGTCCAATTCTCTCTCACCCAACGCATAAAAAGGCGGTCCAATTCCGCATTTCCCGTTGACTGAAGAAGATTGACGGATGAAGGTTCCCCATGGGAATTTACTCCAACCACTACTTTCACCACGGCATTCACCTTCCCGACTTTAGAAGAATTGACGGAATTGGGCAAGGACGGAGCATGTTTATAACGCACCTTTTTATCAGGAGAAATATTCTGATCCGGTTCCGGACGCCCCGGCAGGGATACCGCCGGGCGCTTCACAGGCTGCCTTCGCTTTACTTCATTCATGGAAATCCGCATGGCGGCGAGCTCCTCCGGCAAGAGTTCGGAAGGAGCTTCATCCAAAAGAAAATCCTTCATTTCGGAACAATCTTCATTTTCCGGCAGCTTCATCGCCAATAAGTCTTCATCTGACGCAATCTCCGGAACAGGGCTGACTGTGGAAGGAGCTGCAACCGGAACAACAGATGTAGGCTGAACTTCTTCCATCTCCTGAGAAACTTCTTCGGACGGGGACACAAACGTCATTTCCACTTCCCCACCCTGGACGGAGGGAAACCACATATCCTGCAAATGTATGGCTACAAGCACAGCACACAAAGCCACCTGAACACCCACTGTCACTGCCACCGCAATCAACATTGCGGATCTGGAAGTGGAATGGGGAGTGAATTTTACAATTCCGGGCTTTTCATCCATAAAAAACGGGCAGGGAATGGGGATGCACCTGTTCAATATATCAGCCCCCTCCCTTTGACAAGCTCATGCACAGCCATAAGCAGGCCGTTATCATTTTGTTATTTGCAAAAAATACATGAACATCAATAATTCAATGCCTCTCGAATGCGCTGAGCAAATCCGGCGGCCTTCTCAGCAAAACCCAATTCCGGATTCTGGTACATGATTCCTCGAGAGACATTAATCAGGGGAGGCGCCACATGACCGGAACCACTCAGGCAGGAAAGATCACCGCCTTGAGCACCCAGGCCGGGAATGAGCAAAGGAGCATCCGGAATACGCTCCAGAATACTGGAATCTGCATTGGTCAAACCAACCACCATGCCTACGGAAGTTTTACAGCCTTCCCGGACAGAACGGAGCACCATGTCTCCCACCAGTTCAAAAACCCTGCGGCCCCCTGCCAGTTCCTGCCGTTCCACATCCGCAGAACCGGGATTGGAAGTAACTGCCAGCAGATAAACACCTTTACCTTCATAATTCAGAAAAGGCTCCAGCGTATCATATCCCATAAAAGGACTCAACGTCACAGCGTCCACACCCAGGCGTTCAAAGTAAGCATGAGCGTAATACTTCTGAGTCTCTCCAATATCTCCACGCTTAGCATCCAGCACCACCGGAACATCCTTAGGCATATCCGGAAGCAAATCCTCAAGTATTTCCAGACCGCGCAACCCCATGGCTTCAAAATAGGCAATATTCGGCTTAAACGCTGCCGCATATGGAGCGGTTTCCTCCACAACCTTCCGCAACAGCGCAGGAATCGCCTCCAAATCATCCATGCCGAGGCGCGGATCCAACCCGACACACAAGGCGGAACCGGTCTCTTTAATGCGGGCGGCAAGTTTATCCGTAAAAGATTGGCTCATGTCGCCCATTAAACCACGGCCGTCACAAGCACGCAAGTCTCAAGCAGAAGGAACGCCGAAAGCAGAGAAAAACAGATGCGACTTTTCCACCACTCCCGCAAATGCTATATTATGAACTGTATGGCATCTACGTCCCCCCAATCTTCCAGCCCTCTCCCCTCCTGCTTGGAAAAACCGCTGCCTCTGGATGGATTCCAAGGTACTCCGGATGAAGTAGAACAGCAATGGTACGATCAAGTTTATCTGGGTTCCGGAGACAGAATGAAGCAGCTTACCTGGAGAGCCGTCATCGTAGGCATGCTTCTAGGCTCCATCCTTTCCCTCACTAATCTGTACGCCAACCTCAAAATGGGATGGTCCTTTGGGGTGGCTCTGACGGCAGGAATTATCTCTTTTGCCCTCTGGAACGCCTTTGTGCGCCTGGGCATTTCCAAATCCCCCATGACTATTCTGGAAAATACATGCATGCAGTCCGCTGCCAGTTCTGCAGGCTATTCTACAGGGGGAACCCTCACCTCTGCCGTAGCCGCCCTGCTCCTGCTGACAGGACAGCACATGCCTCTTGGCACTACCTTCGCCTGGATATTTTTCATTGCCGTACTGGGTGTCACCATGGCCATTCCGATGAAACGCCAGATGATCAACATTGAACAAATAAGGTTCCCAGACAGTATTGCTACGGCGGAAACCCTCAAAGTTCTCTATTCTGAAGGCAAAAAGGCGGCTGGACAGGCCAAAGCCCTTCTTTATTCTGCCCTTTTCGCCGCCGCTAATGCCATCGCCATGGCTGCAGGAGGAGAACGATGGCTTGGAACGGTCCAGCAACATATCCTCGGCAACTGGTACCAGCGTACTATCTTCTTCAAATGGGATCTCATGTTCGTGGGTGCGGGAGCTCTGGTAGGCATGAAAACATCCCTCAGCCTCTTCATCGGAGGAACCGTTTGCTGGGCTCTTTACGTTCCGTGGCTGGAAAGCCAGAAATTGCTTCCCGCGGGAGCAGGTTATCGGGAGAGCGTAAGCTGGACCCTGTGGGGAGGAACCGCCTGCATGGTCGTCGCCAGCATTGTGGCTTTCCTATTCCAATGGAAAAGCATTGTTCGTTCCTTTTCTTCCCTGGGTGTCATGTTTTCCCTGAGTAAAAAACGAAAACTGACAGATGTGGAAAAAATAGAAACGCCCATGAGCTGGTTTCTGACAGGCCAGCTTATCTCTCTGGGAGCTCTCGGCTATCTGGCTCATACATCATTTAACGTTCCGTACTGGATGAGCTGCATCGCGGTAGTCATATCCTTTTTCCTGGCGCTGGTCGTCTGCCGAATCACCGGAGAAGCCAATATTACACCCACCGGAGCCATGGGAAAAGTTACACAGCTCATCTTCGGAGGGATTGCACCCGGGCACGTAACAGCCAACCTGATGGCGGCCAATATCACTTCAGGAGCGTCCAGTTCCTCGGCAGACCTGCTCGTAGACCTCAAAGTAGGCTACCTGCTGGGAGCTAACCCCCGCAAACAATTCATCGCCCAGTTTTCCGGAATTTTTCTGGGAACCCTCGTCTCCGTGCTGGCCTTCCGCTCCATGGTTCCGGATGCGAACGCTCTCCAGGCTTTCAATGCTCCGGGAGCCAGAACATGGGCGGCCACAGCGGAAGCACTGGGCATGGGGTTCAGCCATTTGCACAGCATCAAGGTGCTTTCCATCATTGCAGGCGGTATTCTCGGACTCATTCTGGTGCTTATTCCCCGCTATATTCCCCGGACAGGAAAATGGCTCCCCACCCCCATCGGCTTCGGCCTGGCCTGGGCCATCCAGTGGAACGACTCCTTCCTTTTCTTTACAGGAGCTGTGCTCGGCTGGGCTGCGGACCATCTTTTCAAGGCCAAATCACGGGAATATAAAGTCCCCACCGCCTCCGGCATCATTGCAGGCGCAGCCCTCACGGGAATGGCCATTCTGATGTTCAGCATTTACCAGGCAGCCCTCTGAACGAAAAGGCTATATTCAAAAAAAAATCCATCTCTACAAAAGATCCTGTACAGCTCATCTTTTGGAACCGGAGCATAAATCGGGGCAGTACAATAAGAATATCGACAAACGGATTGCGAATCCTAGGTCAATATTTACTTCTAAAAGAGAATAGCTTGTGTAGGCTGACCATTCCGCTTCGGGAAGCAGGAGTTTTCTGAGGACGGAATTTTGGCTATGTGCCGGAGTAAAGAAAATCTAGAACCGGTATTTACCATTGGGTCATGATTTTTTTCTCGGATAATACCGATAATGAGATAAAAAAGACTATTACTAATCGTTTTCCATCTAAAATTTTAAATAAATTGAATATTTCTTTATAACATCAATATATTTCATGTTTTTCAAAAAACGATTCTAAATTCGATAGATTTTTTTCCCAGTGCATATCAATTGTATCAAGTTATATTTCCAGCCCAAAGATGAAACCCATTATTTCTGTTATCTCCATTTTTTATCGTTGGGAACCGCCCAAGCAGCCACCATATTCTCCACCACGAACACTAACACCGCCAACAACTACTTTGGCTCTGCGACCCAATCGTCTTCTTCCGTTATGTCCGCCGCCACGAATAGAAAGGAAGCAACACTTCCCGAAACCGTCTATTTAAACAGCCTTTCTCTGGACATGCATAGCGGCTGCGGAACCGGCACCTATAAAAACAATATCCTGAACTCTTGGGAGGGCATGTATTTGTCGGCAGTAAACTTCTCCACAAGTAATGAAGTGGTTCCGGAACCGGCAACCGCTACGCTGGGTCTGTTCGGTCTTAGCGCTCTATTGTTACGCCACCGCCGATAAATTTTATCACCATGCCATCTTTCAAGGAAGAAAGGGGGGAAAATCCCCCCCTTCTTCCTTTTTTCGGCGAGGGAAACAAACTGATTCCGAAACAAATGGAAAAGCCTGCACGTATAACCGCCTTTTCTCCCATCCCTGCACAACTTCCTGTCCACTTCTCAATCCACCAGTTTTTTCAACACCATTTCTCCTTTGGAAGCGCCCTGAGAAACACCGCTTACTTCTGCCTTCAGGATATAGGAATCAAGGTTGGTTCTGTACTTCTTCAATTCCAGTCTGTAAATATTATCCTTATTTTCCACGCCAGTTCTGCCCTCATGAACATCGGAAGCCACCTCCCTGTTACCCTCGTATAATCTGACAGAATGGATTTTCAAGGCGCTGGGGCCATTCTTCCACTGGAAAGTAGCAGTATATGTGCCAGAAGCAGTCACCTGATCCGTCACATCAAACTGCAACGGAGAACCTTGTTGGAGTTCCCATGGACTGCCCGAGGAATGCTTTTCTTCCGCACTCAGGGCGTCCAACATTTCCCGGTGGGTATTCATCACACGATTAGCAACGGCCAAAGTATCCCCCGCCGGTTTGGCAGAATATATTTTCCCATTTCCGGCAAAGGCCAGTTCATCCCGAACCATCTTATCCATAAATGCGGCATGGGCGGCATCACGCGTCTTCTTTCCGGTCAGGACATCCATCTGAAATTCAAAAAAATTCTTCCACCGAGGCAAATAAAAATCGGAAACAAGCCCGGCCCACTGACGATTGGAATAATCATTCAGAGACCGGGGAACCTGATCAATCCACGTAGTGATAAGCATCTTCGCAGACTTGTCCATCAAGGCTTTTTCCTGCCGGGAATCACCCCAATCCAAAGCCCTTTTCTGCCAAGTTCCTAATAGGAACTGGCTATCCGTCGCCAAAAGGGCATCCATATCTGAAATCAGAGACAGGAAACGCTTTACCTGTTTCCTGTACGCAGCCAAATCTCCGGAATCAAAAGCACTCCTGACCTGTTGAAGCTGGTAAAAAGCAGCGTCCGCAAGAGCCTGACGCACAACATCCACCAAATCATAACGAAACGTCTCCTTTTTCACCAAATTCGGCTGATCATTCGCGGCCTTCAGATAACCGCGCGCCGCCTTTACAATATCGCCCAGGTGATAATATCGCTCCCCGCTGGACCATGTGGATGCCTTTCGAACATTCCAGGACGGGCGGGCGCAAATAATAGACTCCGTACACCCTTCCTGAGAACGAACGGGGTTATAGATGGAGGAAGACAGAACTTCCAACGCCTTCACGACAGCCTTTGGTACGAAACCGTAACGCTGGCGCGCGTACTTTCCAAGCCACTCCCGGACAGAAATATCCTCCCTAGTCCACAAACGGTCGCTGAACAGGGCGTAATGCAGGGGGTTCGTCTCAAGCCCTTCGGACAAAGTTCCCATGCCCACCAGTCCCTTATCCTTATAGCCGGACAACTCACTTCCGAGCCGGGACAGAAGGGGAACCCCCCCGTACATTCCCGTATTGCCTCCAAAGTTCGCCAGTTCGCACCAGACCCACGGAATACCATTAAAAGTCCTTAAATTCTTTCCCCCGTTAGCCATATCCTTGGTAAGCTGCAATACAAGCGCACGCTCCGGATCCAACCCGGACAACAACTCTCGGGTAGGATTTCCACCCCAGGCCTGAATCACCCAGAAAGCCCCCGGAGAAGCCTTTTGCATGGCTTTCTGCACTGCCTGTGCCGCCTGCGTTACGTCAATATCCCCCTTCCGCCCCCCCTCATGAAACAAATCCCCGCCAAACATCTTTCCAGGAATGCCGTATACCTTGCGGAGAGCCTTGTACCAGTCCGCGGCCAGTTTGGGAAAAGCCTCGCAAGTGGGATCCACCACCCACGGCCTCCTGAAATTAACCCATTCCCCCTGAGGAATAAGCTTCAATCCGTCTATCCGGACATTTTCCTGAAAGTCAGAAGGAACAAATCCCACATACCCCTGAAGTACAGGTGTCATCCCCAACTGTTCCATACGGGAGACAATGCGCCTTCCCATCTGGGCCATTTTATTTATCTGTTGCTGGCTCAGCGGACCACCGTGGCCTTCCAGGTTTCCCATATTCCACCAGGCGGCAAATGCCGGATTAGGGATAAAACGAAGAGCTTTTTCCCGAGGATACCCCAAGCCTGTCAAAAAATCTTCCCATGTCTTTTCCAAACCCGCCGTTACCAGCGCATGCGTAAACCCATTCAACGCCAGAAAATCAATCTCCCGCTGCCATCTGTTCCAATCCCAAAAAGCCGCCGTATAAGAAAGGGTGCAGTAATTATAGGCAAAAACGATATTCCACGGGCTTTCTACCGTAACCGGACTGGCGGGAACCGGCAAAGGGGAAGGAAGCGTTATCCGATTTCCGTTCCACGAAAAATGGACCTTGGCTATATTCTTTAAATACCATCCATAACCCGCCACCAAGCGGCGCACATCTGACGCCTCCACCCGGATACCTCCGGCAATACCGGAAATAGTGATCTTGTTGCCCTGATCCGGATTTAAGTGGAACAAGACAGCCCCCTTTGCCGAGGGAGTTACACGCGCCACTACATCTTCAGCCGCCGCCACAGGCGATCTTTCTGCGGCAGATACGCAAACAAGCGGAGAAATGGCAGTTCCAAGAAGCGCCCCGGCGGCAAAAGCATGAGAAAACATAGTAACACTAATACGTACAAAAAATACGACATCTTACAAGAAGGAAACTAACTAAAAGAATGTAGGGGGAGAAGAACGGGACCGAGCAAGAAGCGAACAGGCCCCGCGAGTCAAGTGACTGGCGGGGCCTGATGGAAAAAAATCCCGGCGGCGACCTACTCTTGCGGGACCTATCGTCCGACTACCATTGGCGCGGCAGCGTTTCACTTCCGGGTTCGGAACGGGACCGGGTGGGACCACTGCGCTCTGGCCACCGGGCTTCAGGGGGAAGAGGTGATTTTTTCTTCATCCTGCCTGCCCGGGAGCCCTGCTTTTTTGGGGGCTTCTGAGTGAGGGATTTTTTTCAGGGTATGTGTGTGGCGGCTAAGAAGATTTCCGTCCTTTGTGTGGGGAGGGATTCAGCGTAAACTGACATCTGCGTGGCTGGTGGTTGAGATCATGCATTGACAGAATGAGACAAGAGCAAGTTGTCATTCACGACGGGGAGTGATGTAATATGATGAAGTCAATTGGTAATTAGTATCGCTCGGCTCAATACATTGCTGCACTTACACCTGCGACCTATCAACGTGGTGGTCTTCCACGAACCTGTAGGGAAAACTCATCTTGGGAAGGGCTTGGCGCTTAGATGCTTTCAGCGCTTATCCCGTCCGCACTTAGCTACTCGGCCATGCACTTGACAGTACAACCGATGCACCAGTGGTGCGTCAGACCCGGTCCTCTCGTACTAAGGTCTGAACCCCTCAATTTTCCAACGCCCACAGAGGATAGAGGACCGAACTGTCTCGCGACGTTCTGAACCCAGCTCGCGTGCCGCTTTAACCGGCGAACAGCCGGACCCTTGGGACCTTCTCCAGCCCCAGGATGCGACGAGCCGACATCGAGGTGCCAAACCACGCCGTCGATATGAACTCTTGGGCGTGATCAGCCTGTTATCCCTAAGGTACCTTTTATCCGTTGAGCGACGGCAATTCCACTTTCTACCGCCGGATCACTTGGGCCTGCTTTCGCATCTGCTCGACTTGTTGGTCTCACAGTTAGGCGGGCTTATGCCCATGCACTCGACACCCGGTTGCCAACCGGGCTGAGCCCACCTTCGCGCTCCTCCGTTACTCTTTGGGAGGATACCGCCCCAGTAAAACTGACCGGCTGACACGGTCCTCTGGCCGGATTCACGGCTCAGGGTTAGATCCTCCAGTTTCAAAGGGTGGTGTCTCATTGATGACTCGGACGCCCCCTAAAGGGCGTCTTCAGCGTCTCCCACTTACTCTGAGCATTAAAACCGAAGAAACAATGACAGCTTACAGTTAAGGTCTATAGGGTCTTTCCGTCCTTCTGCGGGTAGGCGGCATCTTCACCGCCACTACAATTTCACTGAGCGCCTGGTTGAGACAGTGCCCAACTCGTTTCACGATTCGTGCAGGTCGGAACTTACCCGACAAGGAATTTCGCTACCTTAGGACCGTTATAGTTACGG
>OBDM01000489.1_pt1 | contig 15855 bp, 16 predicted proteins | sample 1518281 | NCBI WGS metagenome assembly OBDM01 (sample SAMN01760942, study PRJEB22395) | human gut metagenome | reverse complement strand
GGGTCAGCTCAGCCAGCGGGTTGTTCTGATCCATGAACTGAGACAGCGGAGAAGAACCGAAGAACTCCTTGATGGCTGCCACCACCGGACGGATGTTGATGAGGGCCTGCGGAGTGATGACGCTCTGATCCTGGCTCTGCAGGGTCATGCGCTCACGGATGACGCGCTCCATGCGGGAGAAGCCGATGCGGAACTGGTTCTGCAGCAGCTCGCCCACGCAGCGCAGGCGGCGGTTGCCCAGGTGGTCGATATCGTCCTTGGTCACCAGACCGTGGGCCAGGGCGTTCATGTAGTTGATGGACGCGAAGATGTCGTCCACGATGATGTGCTTGGGCACCAGATCGTCGGCGTGGAGGCGGCACTGCTTCACCAGCTCGTCGCCGCTGTACTTGCCCAGCAGCTCCTGCAGCACATCAAAGCGCACGCGCTCCTTGATGCCGCAGAGCTCACGGGGATCAAAGTCCACATAGTGGCGCATATCGCACATCTTGTTGGTAAAGATGCGGATGGTGTCGCCGCTGTCCAGCGTGACGCTGACCTCAGGCACACCCACGGTGTCCATCAGGGTGCAGTCGTCGGCGGTGAGCACATGGCCGTCCTCGAACAGGATCTCGCCGGTGGCGGGATCGGCCACGGGCATGGCCAGCTTCTGGCCCTTGGCGCGGGTCCAGAAGGTCAGCTTCTTGTTGAATTTGTACCGGCCCACGGTGCTCAGGTCATAGCGGCGCGGGTCGAAGAACAGGTTTTGCAGCAGCGTCTCGGCGGAGTCCAGCGTGGGGGGCTCACCGGGGCGGAGCTTGCGGTAGATCTCCAGCATGGCCTCTTCATAGGTCTTGCAGGTATCCTTTTCCAGGGTAGCCACGATGCGGCGGTCATCGCCGAAGCGCTCCAGGATCTCCGCGTCGGTCTTCAGGCCCAGGGCGCGGATCAGGCAGGTGATGGGCAGCTTGCGGTTCTTGTCGATACGGACCCAGAACACCTCGCTGGTGTCGGTCTCGTACTCCAGCCACGCGCCGCGGTAAGGGATGACGGTGCTGGTCAGCAGCGGCAGATCGGTCTTCAGATCGATCTCCTTGCCGTAATAGATGCCGGGGGAACGGACGATCTGGCTGACCACCACGCGCTCGGCGCCGTTGATGACAAAGGTGCCGCCGTGGGTCATCAGGGGGAAGTCGCCCATGAAGATCTCGTTCTCCTTGATCTCGCCGGTCTCCTTGTTGTGCAGGCGCACCAGCACCTTCATGGGGGCGGCATACGTGGCGTCGCGCGCCTTGCACTCCTCCACGTCGTACTTGGGCTTTTCGTCCATGCTGTAATCAATGAAGCTCAGCTCCAGATTACCGGCATAGTCCACGATGGAGGCCACATCGGCAAACACCTCGCGCAGGCCGATATCCAGGAACCACTGATAGGACTTCTTCTGGATCTCCAGCAGGTTGGGCATTGCCATGACTTCCTCGTGGCGGGCAAAGTTCTTTCGCAGGGTCTTGCCGTAGTACTTGTCTTTCGCCATCTCTACGATCACGCCTTTCTGTTCTTATTTCCCTCCCGCAGCCGCCGACCTGTGCGGCCGCAGGGGCGCTCCGTCGCGATACGCACGGGCTTGTTGGTTCATTTTGACCACAACCCCTTGTGCTTTGCCGGCGGAGATGGTATACTGCACATAGATGAAAGTGGGGCTATGCCGCCACTTTCCCAATATAAAGCAAGTCATTATACCAATTTTTTTCCATATTGTCAATGGGTTTTCCACCGGTTTTGCCGGTGGATTTTTGTATTATAACGAAAAACTCGCCCGTGGGAAGACCCCACGGGCGGGTTTTCTTTTGTTATACACAGCGTTCCAGCCGCACTACCGTCTCGATATGTGTATTGTTGTCCAAACTCAAGCTCATATCCTCCGCGATATTCGTGAGCAGCATCATCCCGACTCCATGACTGCGGATGAAGTCTCCTTTGCAGAAAATATGCAGAACCTGTTGCAGGATACGATGAACTTTGAGGGAAGCTCCGAGGAAAAGAAAGCAAAAGCATTGCTTGCTACATTGGGGATTGATTACGATGCCATCACAATGGAACAGTTTGTCAACTTGATCGAGGTTCTAAAGCTGTCCAAGCACCTGAAAACTCCCATCAGCCGGCGCGGGAAAACGACCATGACCCATGGCAAGAAAAAACGGAAGAAACGCTGAAACGGGGAGCGTCGCTGCGGCGGGACGGGGGCTTTTGAAAAGAATATTGCTTTTTCCTGTCCAAAGTGCTATAATCGGTATATACCGAAAACGGAAGGAGGAAGGCGTCCATGCCAAGACCGCCACGGTGCCGTCGGATTTGTGGCGCGCCACAAGTTGATACCTTCTGCCCCAACGGGGGCGAGGATGTCGAGCCGATCCTGCTGACGCTGGACGAGTATGAGGTCATTCGACTGGTTGACTTGGAGCGGAAAACCCACGAACAGTGTGCCGCACAAATGGACATTTCCCGCTCTACCGTGCAGGAGATTTACGAAAGCGCACGGCGCAAGATCGCAGCGTGTCTTGTCCACGGGAAACCGCTGCACATCACCGGGGGAAACTACCGTATCTGCGGAGGACAGGAGGCAGCCCACTGCGGCCGCTGCTGCCGGACGCAGAGAGCCAACACAGAAAAATCAGGCAAAAATTGTAAAGGAGATTCCATTATGAAAATTGCAGTTACCTATGAAAACGGTCAAATTTTTCAGCATTTCGGCCACACCGAACAGTTCAAGCTTTATGAAGCTGCGGATGGCAAAGTCACGCATGCGGAGGTCGTTGACACCAACGGCAGCGGCCACGGCGCACTGGCAGGCTTCCTGATGCAGCACGGTGTGGACACTTTGGTTTGCGGAGGCATCGGCGGCGGTGCGCAGGCAGCTCTGGCCGAGGCGGGTATCAAGCTCTACGGCGGTGTCAGCGGGGACGCTGACGCAGCGGTGAACGCATTGCTCAGCGGAAGTTTGAGCTACAACCCCAATGTTCACTGTGACCACCATGACCATGCGCACGGCGAAGCTGGTCAAACCTGCGGTGACCACGGCTGCGGCAAGCATAGCTGCCACTGATATGGAGCGCACACTGACACAGCTTCCGTTCTGGTCATCCTTGACCGAACAGGAGCAAGAAACGCTACGCCGAAGTGCCTTAGTCCGTCAGTATGAAAAGGGCGCGTTCATACACAGCAGCGACAATGAATGCCTCGGAATGCTGTTCGTCCTTTCCGGCGAGATCCGCACCTATCTTCTCTCCGAGGAGGGGCGGGAGGTAACGCTGTTCCGCCTGTATCCGGGCGAATTATGCGTGCTTTCTGCCTCCTGTGTGATCAGTCAGATCACCTTTGATACGCAAATGACCGCGGGAATGGATACGGAGGTTCTGATCATCCCCGCAAATATCATTGCTGCGCTCAAGGAGCAAAATCTTCATGTCCGCTGCTTCCTCTATGAGTTGGCAACGAAACGGTTTTCTGATGTGATGTGGGCGATGCAGCAGATCATGTTCAAGGGGCTGGATCGACGGCTGGCAGAATTTCTCCTTGCCGAAGCGGAGCGTACCGGCTCCGACACGATACGCATGACCCATGAGCAGATCGCCCAGCACATCAGCTCGGCGCGGGAGGCAGTGGCGCGGATGCTCAAAGGCTTCTCGGAGGACGGGCTGGTGGAGCTGAAGCGCGGTGCGATCACGCTGCGGGATACAGGCGGATTGAATCACTTAAAATGAAAATATTGTTTTTAACACGAATCCGTGTTATAATATGAGCAGAAAAAGCTGAAAGGAGCATCGACCATGAAAGAAGCGAAATACGCAGGTACTCAAACCGAAAAAAATCTGATGGCTGCCTTTGCCGGTGAGTCCGAGGCACGCAACAAGTACACCTATTTTGCATCTAAGGCCAAGAAGGAAGGCTACGAGCAGATCGCGGCGCTGTTCCTTAAAACCGCCGACAACGAGAAGGAACATGCTAAGCTGTGGTTCAAAGAGCTGAACGGCATCGGCGACACTGCCGAAAATCTTCTCGCCGCCGCTGAGGGTGAGAACTACGAGTGGACGGATATGTACGACGGCTTTGCCAAGACTGCTGATGAGGAGGGATTCCATGAGCTGGCCCAGCGTTTCCGCCTGGTAGCCGCCATTGAAAAGCATCATGAGGAGCGCTACCGTGCCCTGCTGCACAATGTGGAAATGGCGGAAGTCTTTGCCAAGAGCGAGGTCAAGGTGTGGGAGTGCCGCAACTGCGGGCATATCGTGATCGGTGAGAAAGCACCGGAGGTCTGCCCCACCTGCAACCATCCCCAGAGCTATTTTGAAATTCACGCAGAAAACTATTAAAGAAAGAAAAGGAGAATCATCATGGAGCAGAAGTTTTACATTTGCAAGCATTGCGGCAACATCATTGCCAAGGTCAAGGATACGGGCGTTCCCGTCATCTGCTGCGGTGAGCCGATGAGCGAGATCATCCCCGGCACGACCGACGCGGCCGTGGAGAAGCATGTCCCTGTCTGGACAGTGGAAAACGGCATCGTCCATGTCAAGGTCGGCTCCGTGGAGCATCCCATGCTGCCGGAGCACTACATCGAGTGGGTCTCTCTCCACACCAAGCAGGGCAACCAGCGTAAGGAGCTGCACCCCGGCGAGAAGCCCGAGGTCTGCTTCGCTCTCTGCGAGGGCGACGAGGTCGAAGCGGTCTACGCCTACTGCAACCTCCACAGTCTGTGGAAAGCGTAATTCACCTTCTTAAAATCCGGTGCTCAAAAAGCACCGGATTTTTTTATCAATGTAACCTCGTCACAGAAAAAGACTTTGTCCTGCGGTATGATAAAGCCACAATCAAGAAAGAGGTGGCGAACATGAAAATCAAGCTCAATCCCGATCAGGAGATTGTCAATACCATCCGGGAAGGGCTCAAGCGCACCGGCGGGTACTGTCCCTGCCGCAGGGAGCGCACAGAGGCAACCAAATGTATGTGCCAGGAGTTTAAGGATCAAATTGCAGATCCGAACTTCGAGGGATTCTGCCACTGTATGCTCTATTACAAATCCTTGCAGGATTAAGGGAGGAACGCTATGCTGTCGAAGAAACTGGCCGCCGTCGATAAGGCGCGGTGCGTCGCCTGCGGTGTGTGTGAAAACACCTGTCCACTGGGGGCTGTCAAGGTGCGCTGTGGCTGCTACGCCGCTTTGGAGGCGGAGCGCTGCGTAGGCTGCGGCAAGTGCGCAAAGCTCTGTCCCGTCGGCTGCATTGAGGTGAAAGTGAGGGCTGACGCATGAAAGCAAAGCATTGGTACGATTACCTGTGGGTATATGCCATCATCTATTTTGCACTTGGCTTTTTCAATATCCTGTTTGCATGGCTGGGCATGATCGATTTTCTTCTGCCGCTGTTCTTAGCTATCTTTGGCGGGAACAAATTCTTTTGCAACCACCTCTGCGGACGGGGTCAACTGTTCAGCAAGCTGGGGACAGACCTGAAATGCTCCCGCTGCAAGCCCACGCCCCGCTGGATGTCCTCCAAGTGGTTCCGTTACGGATTTTTGCTCTTTTTCCTGACGATGTTCGGCAACATGGTGTTCCAGACCTATCTGGTCGCTGCGGGTGCTGCGTCCCTGCGGGAGGCCATTAAGCTGTTCTGGACATTCCGTGTGCCGTGGGGCTGGACTTATACAGCCGGTACAGTCGCTGATTGGGTGGCGCAGTTCAGCTTTGGCTTTTATAGCCTCATGCTGACCTCTCTGCTGCTGGGTCTGATCATTATGGTGCTCTACAAGCCCCGCACATGGTGTTCGTTTTGCCCGATGGGAACCATGACGCAGGGTATTTGCAAGCTGAAAAACAAAGAATAAACAAAGATAACAGAAAGGAGCCTTACTCATGGCTGAACTGAAAATTACTGCTGCGAATTTTGAAAACGAGGTACTGCGTTCCGACAAACCCGTTTTGCTGGACTTCTACGCCGACTGGTGCGGACCCTGCAAAATGCTCTCTCCCGTACTGCATGAGCTTGCCGAAGAAAAAAGTGGTACGCTCAAGGTGGGCAAGGTCAATGTGGACGAGCAGATGGAGCTGGCAATGCGTTTTCAGGTATCCAGCATCCCGATGCTGGTCGTATTCAAGGACGGAAAAGCCGTCGCCAAGTCGGTGGGCTATCGGTCTAAGCCGGAGATCGCCGCAATGGTGGAGGGCGCAAGATGAAAGTTGTGATCGTAGGCGGTGTGGCGGGCGGTGCTTCTGCCGCTGCCCGCATCCGCCGTCTGGATGAACACGCGCAGATCATCATGATCGAGCGCAGCGGCTATGTGTCCTATGCCAACTGCGGCCTGCCGTATTATGTGGGAGGTGTGATCAAAGATCAGGAAGAACTGACACTCCAAACTCCGGAGAGCTTTTGGGATCGCTTTCGCATTGATGTGCGGGTACGGCAGGAAGTAACTGCGATCAATCCCGCAGAAAAAACCGTCACCGTCCGCGCACTGAACAGCGGAAAGAGCTATACGGAAACCTATGACAAGCTGCTCCTCGCCCCCGGCGCAAAGCCGACGGTTCCTGCGCTTTCCGGCGTGGACAGCGAGCGGGTATTTACCCTGCGCACCGTGGAGGACACCCTCCGCATTAGGCGCTTTGTAGAGGATCAGAAACCGAAAACCGCTGTTTTGGCTGGCGGCGGCTTTATCGGTCTGGAAATGGCGGAAAACCTTGCAGAAATGGGCGTTTCCGTCACCATCGTCCAACGTCCAAAGCAGCTATTAGCGCCGCTGGATACGGATATGGCGAGCTTTGTCCATGCGGAAATGCGCAGACACGGCGTGGCTCTGCGGTTGGGTGAAACCGTCACCGGATTCCGGCAGGACGGAGATTCCGTGCTGCCGCTGCTGGAGGAAAGTGAGCCGCTGCGCTCCGACATGGTGCTGCTGGCCATCGGCGTCACGCCGGACACCCATCTGGCAAAAGAGGCCGGACTTGAGCTGGGCATCCGGGGCAGCATCGCTGTCAACGAGCGGATGGAAACCTCCGTGCCGGATATCTACGCTGTGGGCGATGCCGTAGAGGTCACCCATTTCGTGACCGGGCAGAAAACGTTGATCTCGCTGGCGGGGCCTGCCAACAAGCAGGGACGCATTGCCGCTGACAATATCTGCGGCGGAAACAGCCGCTTTCACGGCTCTCAGGGCTCGTCTGTTCTGAAGCTGTTTGGCTTGACAGCAGCCTCCACGGGGATCAATGAAAAGGCAGCGCAGGCAGCAGGGATCACTTACGACAAAGTCGTATTGTTCCCAGCATCCCACGCCACCTATTACCCCGGCGCACAGTCTATGGCAATGAAGGTACTGTATGAAAAAGAAAGCCTGCGGCTGCTGGGTGCACAGATCGTTGGCGGCGACGGTGTGGACAAGCGCATTGATGTACTGGCAACGGCCATTCGCGCAAAAATGACCGCTCTGGAACTGACGGAGCTTGATCTTTCCTATGCGCCGCCCTATTCCTCCGCCAAGGATCCGGTAAACATGGCCGGTTTTATGATCGAGGATTTGGAGAGCGAGAAAGTGCGGCAGTTCCATTGGAATGAGGTTGAAGACTTGCCTTGCGATGGCAGTGCGACGCTGCTGGACGTCCGCACGGCGTGGGAGTATCAGCGGGGCCATCTGGATGGCTTTCGGAATATTCCCTTGGACGATCTGCGGGAGCACTTGGACGAGTTAGCCCGTGGTAAGCCTGTTTATGTGAATTGCCAGACAGGGCTTCGCAGTTATCTGGCCTGCCGGCTTTTGACGCAGTATGGTTTTACCTGTGCCCATCTCTCCGGCGGATACAGCTTTTATCGGGTCGTAACTAAAGAGCAGCAGACAGCGCGGAGCGCCTATCCCTGCGGAATGGAGAAGCTATGAGTGAAAATCTATTCGGTTTGACGGTTGCGGCAGATAAAGGCTTGGATGATCTGCAATGCCAGCGCCTTTTAAGTGAAAATCGCAGGTATCAGGAAGTCATGCTGCAATAACATAATACATCGGATATAAAAGGACAAGCATCCATTTTAGATGCTTGTCCTTTTGTATCATCAGCTAATCATTTCAAAATGCTTCAGTGCTTCCGTAATGGCTCTTTCCTTCTCCGGCGGGCATTGGGGCTGCTTGGCATCCTCAGATTTGGGCTTGTTGTAATTCTCCCGATCAATGATACCACACTTCTGCTTTACCTGTGCGATATAAAGGCTACTGACCTTCAAACCGCTGCGTTCCAGAACATAATCCTTGATCTGCCCATAGGTTGCCAGTCCTCTTTTATCCTGCACCAACTCCTCAACATCCACATCAATGTGGATATAACTGTCGGCTTTTTTGTGGGACAAAAGTACCACCGTCTCGACATTCGCCGTACCGGGGAACATATCCACAGCCGCGGCGCGGACGGCGGCATAGCCCGCCTGTGCAAACAGCTTCACATCCCGGGCCAGGGTCGCCGGATCACAGGAGACGTAGACGATACGCTGCGGCGCCATCGATGCCGCTGCGGCGACCACCTCCGGGCTGAGCCCCTTGCGGGGCGGGTCCACGCATATCACGTCCGGGCGCAGGCCCCGGGCGGCGAAGTCCGCCGCCGCGTCTGCCGCGTCGCCGCAGAGAAACTCCACATTTCCGATGCCGTTGCGTTTTGCGTTTTCTTTGGCATCGGCAATGGCCTCCGGCACGATCTCCGCGCCGATGACCCTCGCCGCCCGCCGGGCCATCACCTGGGTGATGGTGCCCGCGCCGCAGTACAGGTCCAGCACCGTCTCGTGCCCGGTCAGTCCCGCGAAGTCCACAGCGGTATCGTACAGCACCTCCGCCATGTCATGGTTCACCTGATAAAAGGACGGCACGCTCAGCCGGAAGGACAGGCCGCACAGGGTATCCTCCAGCACGTCCGTGCCCCACAGGGTGCGGTATTCACTGCCCAGTACAGCCCCGGTGGGCTGGGTGTTCACGCCCAGCACCACGCCCACGGCATCGGGCAGGGCCTGCCGCATAAGCGACACCAGCGCGTCCTCGCGGGGCAGCTTCCTCCCGTTGACCAGCACGCAGACCAATGACTGCCCCGCGCTGTTCGTGCGGACATACAGGTGCCGCACCAGACCCCGCCGGGTCCTTTCATCGTAGCAGGGCACGCCGCATTCCCGGATGTACCGCCGCAGGGCCTCCGCCGCCGCGTCGGCCTGGGGCTTCTGTATCCGGCAGCAGTCCACCGGGATCACCTGATGGCTGCGGGCCTTGTAGAACCCCACCTGCCCATCGGCGGACACGGGGTACTGGCTCTTGTTGCGGTAGTGCAGCGGCGCACCGGAGAGGATACCCTCCACTGTCACATCGCTGCCGCCGATGCGGCGCAGGGCGTCCTGCACCCGCTGGCGCTTGGCCTCCAGCTCCTCTTCCCTGTCCATATGACGGAAGTCGCAGCCGCCGCACCGCCCATAGTACGGGCAGTCCGGCTCCACCCGGTGGGGCGAGGGCGCGTATACCCGCACCGCCTTGCCGAAGGCGGCGTTTTTCAGCGCCTTGAGGATGAGCACATCACAGTCCTCGCCCCGCAGCGCCCGGTGGACGAACACCGCCTGCCCGTCGATGCGGGCCACGCCCAGTCCCTCGGAGGTATACCCCTCGATGCGGGCGCGGTAGGTCTTGTTCTTCTCCGGCACGGCTCAGAACTCGAACTTGCTGATGACCTTGCCGATGGCGTCGGCAAAGGCGGCCAGCGTCTTGTTGTCCCGGCCCTTGCTGCGGCGGATGAGGCCGATGAGCATATCGCCCAGCTGGACCAGCTTCTGGTAGGCCGCCGTGGCCTTGGGCGCGCCCTCGTAGGCGCGGGTCTTGCGCTCCGGCAGGTAGCCGGGGGCAAGCTGCTTGTCGGCGATCAGGTCATACTCCTCGGTATACTGGGGCGCGTGGGCTGCAAAGCCCAGCCCCTTTACCGTCTCGGCGTAGACAGGCGCCACCTCGCGGTCACCGTGGACCACGAACACATGGGTAGTCTTCGCCGGATCAAAGTGCTTGATCCAGTCCACCAGGTGGTCGTGATCGGCATGAGAGGAGAGTCCGGGGAAATTGACGATCTTGGCCCGGACGGCCACATCCTCGCCGAAGAGCTTGACGCTGTCGACCCCGTCCAGCAGGTTGCGGCCCAGGGTGCCCGGGGACTGGAAGCCCACGAACACCACGGCGCTGTCGGCGCGCCAGAGGTTATACTTCAAATGGTGGCGGATACGGCCCGCGTCGCACATACCGGAAGCGGAGATAATGACCTTGGGGGTCTTGTCCACGTTCAGCAGCTTGGACTCGTCTACCGTCTCGGTCAGGTGCAGGCCGGGGAAGCTGAACATATGGGTGCCGTCCTGCACCAACGCCAGAGCGTCCTCATCCAGATAGCCCCGCAGATCGCCGCAGAAAATCGTGGTGGCCTTCTTGGCCAGCGGGCTGTCCACATACACCGGGAAGTCCTTGACGGACGTGACCAGATTTTTGTCCTTGATCTCGCGGATAAAGTACAGCAGCTCCTGGGTGCGGCCCACGGCGAAGGAGGGGATGACCACGTTGCCGCCCTTGCCCAGCGTCTCGTCGATGATCTCCGCCAGCTGGCCGGTATAGCTCCACACCTCTGTGTGGTTGCGGTCGCCGTAGGTGGACTCGGTGAGCACATAGTCCGCACTGTCGAAGAACTGGGGATCGCGGATGATGGGCTGATCCACATTGCCGATATCGCCGGAGAACACCACGGTGCGTGTTTCATCACCCTCATGGCAGGTGAGCTTGATGCTGGCGCTGCCCAGCAGGTGGCCAGCATCGATGAACTGCGCCGTCACGCCCTCCACCACGGGAATGTCCTGGCCGTACTCGCAGGTCTGGATAAACTCCCGCACCCGCAGGGCATCGGCCACGGTGTAGATCGGCTCTACCTCCGGACGTCCGGCGCGCTTGTTCTTGCGGTTCTGGTACTCCGCGTCCTGCTCCTGGATATGGGCGGAGTCCTGGAGCATAATGTCCAGCAGATCGGCGGTCAGGCGGGTGGTAATGATCTTACCCTGAAAGCCGTTTTTGATGAGCATGGGGATGCGGCCGGAGTGGTCGATATGGGCGTGGGTCACCAGCACCACATCAATGCTGCCAGGGTGAAAGGGCAGCGCGGTGTTGTCGATCTCGTCCCGGCCCTGCTGCAGGCCGCAGTCCACCAGGATATGTTTGCCGTTGACCTCCAGACAATGGCAGCTGCCGGTAACGCACCGGTCAGCGCCGTAAAAACGCAGCTTCATGGCGAAAACTCCTTCTCTTTGATAGTACCGTCAGTATACCACACTTTTCCGCGCTGCACAACCGCAAAGCGGCACGACTGACCGATAACTGTTCACAGAAAATCTTTTTGCATTAGACAAAAGAGTGTGGTATACTCTACTGGTATAATTATGTACGATTATCTTTTTACCTAGAAAGGATACAGAATATATGGGACTGTTTACCAAGGTCTTCGGCACCTACAGCCAGCGGGAGCTGAAGAGCATCTACCCCATTGTGGACAAGATCACCGCCCTGGAGGACGAGTACAAGCAGCTGACCGACGCCGAGCTTCAGGCCAAGACCCCGGAGTTCAAGGAGCGTCTGGCCAACGGTGAGACGCTGGACGACATCCTGCCGGAGGCCTTTGCCGCCGTGCGGGAGGCCGCGGACCGCGTGCTGGGTATGCGCCCCTATCCCGTCCAGCTGGTGGGCGGCATCGTGCTGCACCAGGGCCGCATCGCCGAGATGAAGACCGGCGAGGGCAAAACGCTGGTGGCCACCCTGCCTGCCTATCTGAACGCGCTGACCGGTGAGGGCGTTCACATCGTCACCGTCAACGACTACCTGGCCAAGCGTGACTCCGAGTGGATGGGCAAGGTCCACCGCTTCATGGGCCTTACCGTGGGTCTGATCATCCACGACATGAAAAAGGAGGAACGCCAGAAGGCCTATCAGGCGGACATCACCTACGGTACCAATAACGAGATGGGCTTCGACTACCTGCGTGACAATATGGCCCTGTACGCCAACGAGCAGGTCCAGCGGGGCCACGCTTTCGCCATCGTGGACGAGGTGGACTCCATTCTGATCGATGAGGCCCGTACCCCCCTGATCATCTCCGGTATGGGCGAGAAGTCCACCCAGCTGTACGATATGGCCGAGATGTTCGCCGCCCGGCTGAAGAAATTTGTGGTGGTGGAGAGCGATGACAAAGAGGAGGAAGCCACCGACATCGACGCCGACTATGTGGTGGACGAGAAAGCCCGCAGCGTCACCCTCACTGCCCGGGGCGTGAAGAAGGCGGAGGAGTTCTTCCATCTGGACAACCTGTCCGACCCGGAAAACAGCACCATCGCCCACCACATCAACCAGGCCATCAAGGCCCACGGCATCATGAAGCGCGACGTGGACTATGTGGTCAAGGACGGCGAGGTGGTCATCGTAGACGAGTTCACCGGCCGCCTCATGTTCGGCCGCCGGTACTCCGAGGGTCTGCACCAGGCCATCGAGGCCAAGGAGCACCTGTCCGTCCAGCGCGAGAGCAAGACGCTTGCCACCATCACGTTCCAAAATTACTTCCGCCTCTACCGCAAGCTGTCCGGTATGACCGGTACGGCGCTGACGGAGGAGGAGGAATTCGCCGCCATCTACGCGCTGGACATTATCGAGATCCCCACCAACCGCCCCATCGCCCGTATCGACAACGAGGACAGCGTGTACAAGACTGAGAACGGCAAGTACCGCGCCGTCATCCAGCAGGTAAAAGCGTGCCACGCCAAGGGCCAGCCGGTGCTGGTGGGCACCGTGTCCATCGAGAAGAACGAACTGCTGGGCAAGATGCTGACCCGCGAGGGCATCAAGCATAACCTGCTGAACGCCAAAAACCATGAGCGCGAGGCCGAGATCGTGGCCCAGGCGGGCCAGTTCGGCGCCGTCACCGTGGCCACCAACATGGCCGGACGCGGTACCGATATCATGCTGGGCGGCAACGCCGAGTATATGGCCAAGAACGACCTCCGCAAGGCCGGCCTCACCGACGAGCTCATTGCCGAGGCCACCGGCTACGCCGAAACGGATAATCAGGAGATCCTGGACGCCCGGAAGCTGTTTGCCGAGAAGCTGGCCCAGCACAAGGCGGAGATCTCCGGCGAGGCCGACAAGGTCCGCGCCGCCGGCGGCCTGTTCATCATCGGCACCGAGCGCCATGACTCCCGCCGTATCGACAACCAGCTCCGCGGCCGTGCCGGCCGTCAGGGCGACCCCGGCGAGACCCGGTTCTACATCTCCCTGGAGGACGACCTCATGCGCCTGTTCGGCGGCGACCGCGTCACCGGCATGATGGAGCGCATGAACATCGATGAGGACACCCCCATCGAGAACAAGATGCTCTCCCGCGCCATCGAGCAGGCCCAGACCACGGTGGAAAGCCGCAACTTCCAGGCCCGTAAGTCCGTGCTGGAGTACGACGACGTGATGAACAAGCAGCGCGAGATCATCTACGGCCAGCGCAAGCAGGTGCTGGACGGCATGGACGTCAAGGGCATCATCATGGGCATGATGGAGAGCGCCATCGGCCACCAGGTCCGCAGCGCCTTCATGGGTCAGGAGCACCTGGACATGGTCCAGTGCAAAGAGCTTCTCCGCGGCTTGGAGGGTCTGTACTTCACCAAGTACACCGTGAAGATCGACGAGAGCCAGCTCCCCACCCTTACCGAGGACGATTTCATCGATATGTTCACCAAGGCCGCCGCCGACTTCTACGAGAAGAAGGAGCAGGAGATCACTCCGCCCGTCATGCGTGAGCTGGAGCGCGTGGTGCTGCTGCGGGTGGTGGACGAATACTGGATGGACCATATCGACGCCATGCAGGACCTGCGCCAGGGAATCCGTCTGCGGGCCTACGCCCAGACCAACCCGGTGGACGCCTACAAGAAGGAATCCCTGGAGATGTTCGAGGAGATGATCGACGCCATGAAGGAGGAGACGGTGCGCCGTCTGTACTCCGTCCGCCTGCGCCAGAACGAGGAAGTCAAGCGCGAGCGCGTGGCCAGCGGCATGACCGAGAACGTGGGCGGCGACGGCACCGTGAAGAAGCGCCCCACCAAGGTGGTCAAGGTCGGCCGCAACGACCTGTGCCCCTGCGGCAGCGGGCTGAAATGGAAGAAGTGCACCTGTAAAGAATACCACTCCTGATTTCGGCCTATGCTTCTCCCCTGTACGCTGCCTACGGTCGCACGGCGCCAGCCAAATCAAAGATTTGGGCCGCCAAAGTGCCTGCGGCAGCGGGCTGAAATGGAAGAAGTGCACCTGTAAGGAGTACCACTCCTGAGTAACTTCAAACGGCACCCGCTCCGTTGGGCTGCCGTTTGAGCGGGCTGCGGCCTGCTGCAGCGCACGACGTGCGCGCCAGAGACGCGCACGCGCACGTTTGCAGGCCGAGAGGAATTTTCGGCGGCGTACACGCCGCCGCCGAAAATGGATTTGATTTTATTTGCGTCTGCGGACGCAAACTCTGCGAAGCATTGCAAAATGACGGGCGGCGGCTGAAGCTGCCGCCCGTCCCATCTTATGCAGGGGGCGGCGTCCCCGACGCCCCGTTCCCCTCCGGAAGGAGACACTATGTTCCACATCCACACAAAAAACGATCTGGTCTATCTGGCCTCCGACGTGCTGGAAAACAACGCCATCACCCACGGCTTTTCCACCCGTAAGGGCGGTGTCTCCCCCACCCCCTGGGACAGTCTGAACCTGGATGACCGCCGGGGCGATGACCTTGCCAACGTACAGGAGAACTTCCGCCGCCTGTGCACCGCGCTGGACACGGATGTGCAGCGGGCAGTGCTCAGCCGTCAGGTGCACCGCAGCGATGTGCGCCGCGTCACGGCGGTGGACTGCGGCAAGGGCCTGTGGCAGCCGCAGGACTACGACAGCGCCGACGCCCTGGTGACGGACGTGCCGGGCATCCCCCTGATCGTGTTCTCCGCCGACTGCAACGTACTGCTGCTCCACGACCCGGTGCGCCGGGTCATCGGCGCAGCCCACGCCGGCTGGCGGGGCACCGCCGCCGGCATCGCCGCGGAGACGGTGCGGGTCATGACCGAGGATTACGGCTGCGACCCGGCGGCCCTCCGCGCCGCCATCGGGCCAGCCATCGGGCCGTGCTGCTTCGAGACGGACGGCGACGTACCGGAGGCCCTGCGGGCCGCACTGGGTGTGGCGGTGGAGCCGTTCATGGCATGGAACGGCAGCAAGTGGCACATCGACCTGAAAGCCGTCAACGCCCTGTGGCTGCGCCGCGAAGGCGTTACGCGCATCGACATCTGCGATCACTGCACCGCCTGCCGCCCGGACCTGTACTGGAGCCACCGGAAGATGGGCCTGCGCCGGGGCGAGCAGGCCGCGCTGATCGCTCTGCGGGAGGATACGCTATGAAACGTGCACTGCTGTGCCTGCTGCTGGCGCTGACCATGCTGCTGGCCGCCGGCTGCGCCGACTGGGAGGTCACCGAGGATCCCCTGGGAGAGCTGTCCGACTTCTACCAGAATGAAAACGAGGAACCGGAGCCGGAGCCGCTGACCGCCTTTACCCTCCCCTATATCGCCGGCGGCACCCTCGACCCCGTCCGCACCACGGACACCATGCAGCAGACCGTAGAGTCCCTCATGTACCAGGGGCTGTTCGCCCTGGACGAGCAGTTCCGGCCCCAGGCCGTCCTGGCGGACAGCTGGACGTATGATGCCGCCCAGCGCACCTGGACCATCCGCATCAAGGCCGATGCGGCCTTCTCTGACGGCTCCGCCGTCACGGCGGCGGACGTGGCCG
>OBDM01000457.1_pt1 | contig 16588 bp, 13 predicted proteins | sample 1518281 | NCBI WGS metagenome assembly OBDM01 (sample SAMN01760942, study PRJEB22395) | human gut metagenome | reverse complement strand
TTCTATCGACTCGCGCCATTTGCGTGTCTTTATCATCTGAGCGCGTCTGCTCCAGATGATATAAATGAGCACCGGAGCGATAATGGTCGCCGCCGCCTCATACTCGCTGTTATATCCGAAGATAAACAGGTACACCAAAGCCGCAGTTGCGATAACATCAAAAATAATGCCGATAACAAGATCCATAATTTTCTCCTTTTGCTGTAATTTTTATTTCATTTTATCATGTTCCGTTTTTTGTCAAGCGCTTTTTCAATAGCGAACTTTATTTTGACAAAAAATAGCATTTTGCTCATTGCAAAATTTGGCAATATGCCGTATAATAACTTTGCAGAGTCCGTTTTTTGGTACACGAAATATTTTATAATATATCCGTAAATCAAATCGGAGGATACAAAAATGGCTAAAAAATCAAACCAGAAAATAAAGCTGCTCTATCTGATGAAGATCCTGCTCGAAAACACGGACGACGAGCACGGGATGACGCTCGCCGAGATATCGGATGCGCTGGGCGAATACGGCATCGACGCGGAGCGCAAGACGCTCTATGATGACATCGACGTTCTCTGCCTGTTCGGGCTCGACATCGAAAAGAGGAAGGGCAAGAGCGTGACTTATCATGTCATCAGCCGCGAATTCGAGCTGCCGGAGCTGAAGCTTCTTGTCGACGCGGTTCAGTCCTCGCGCTTTATCACGCACAAGAAGAGCAACGAGCTGATAAAGAAAATCGAGGGCTTTGCGAGCCGATATGAGGCGCAGGAGCTGCAGCGGCAGGTCTTTGTCGCGAACCGCATCAAGGCGATGAACGAGAGCATCTACTACGCCGTCGACTACATACACGACGCGATAAACCGCGACGCGAAGATAGCGTTTCAATATTTCACCTGGGACGAGCACAAGCAGAAGAAGCTGCGCCACGGCGGAAAGATATATCTCATCAGCCCGTGGGCGCTGACCTGGGATGATGAAAATTATTACATGATAGGCTACGACTCGGACGAGAACAAGATAAAGCACTACCGGGTCGACAAGATGACAAAAATTCAGCCGACCGAAGAAAAGCGCGACGGCGCGGAGTTCTTCGCCAATTTCGATATGGCGCTCTATTCAAAGCAGACCTTCGGAATGTACGGCGGACGCGAGGAGACGGTCACACTCCGCTGCGAAAATAAGCTCGCAAATGTCATGATAGACAAATTCGGCTTCGACACTGCGTTTTCAAATATCACCGACACACATTTTGACATGCGCGTAAAAGTGTTTGTGAGCCCCGTGTTCCTGACATGGATAATGAACTTCGGCGCGGATGTGACAGTCCTCTCCCCCGAGAGTGTAAAAGACGAACTCACAGCCCTCGCGTCGGATGTGCTCGCACAGTATAAATAAACCGAACGAGTAAAACAGCAAATCCTATCCACGGCTTTCGTGGGTAGGATTTTTCATTTCGGCATGAGATAGTGATGTGTTGATAAGTTGGAGGGCGCGGGTGTGGGTATCGGATATAGACAGTCGTATCAGTATTGCGAATTATCACAATGATGTAAGAACAGATATCATCCGCCCACGGAGTTTGCACAATTTTATTGATAAGCACCTTGTAGGGTGCGGCGACTCGACGCACCGCTGCCGCGACAGCGGCACGGGATCTTTGCAAAAACTTATTTTACGGATCATAGGCGGAACTTCGTTCGCCTGCTTTAAAAATCTATAATAGTGCCAAGTGACTAAAGGATTACTTTACTTGCATCATCTCCAAAAAACACCGTGACGCTCACGCGTCAAAGGGTCGTCGAGGTCGCCGACCCCTACAAGCCGCTCAACGAGGCCTCGAAATACATAACTCTCGACTCCCAGTCGGCGGCGCTTCGGTGATGCTACCCGCCTTTCCCAGATAGATTTCGGATACTGCGGCGCGGCTATTGAAAGCTTGATTATAAAGACCGGTTGGGTCGCTTGCTTTTACCTTGCTACAGCTAAAGTGATAAGCCCCCCGATTTGTATTCCGTTTGTCGTCGTAAAGAGACAAAGTCGGTGCAAATGCCGCCAATTACAAGGCTTTTGAAATTTACTGTCCGTTTTTTGACACACCTGCCGTGATAGAATAGAATCAGAAAATAAGGAACGGAGAGATACATATGAAATTCAAGATAGGTTTTACTGCGGAAAAAGAAGTTGAAAAGAAAGCTCCCGAGACCGAGACAAAAGCTCCCGAAGAGGCTCCCGCGAGGGAATCGCTCGTGAGGGTCTATTTCCCGCAGCGTGGCTTCGACTGCACATATTACAACAATCTTTTCGACCTGCATGTCGGCGACCTCGTCTATGTTGACGGCAAGCTCGAGGGCAAGCGCGGCAAGGTCATCGATGTGTCGTACACATTCAAGATAAAGCTGTCCGACTACAAAAGAGTAATCGCAAAAATCGACACGGATATCTCCGGCGAGTTTTGCTATGTCGGCGACGAACTGTTCTCTTTTGACAAAAATACCGCGCCGCTCGGAAAGATACTCCCCTACTTCAAAGCTCCCGCAAAACCCGATGAGGAATATGTGAGCGCGAAGGAAAACAAGTTCTATAGCCTCGACGATCTCGAGGGCATGGGAGCATACGAGCACACGATAATGGTAGGCAAATCCGACTTCAACTGCGGCGAGGTTCTGTATCTCAGCGTTGAAAACGGCAAGGGGCACGCGATAGTCGGCACGGACGAGCTGCACGAAGTTGAATTTGACTACAAGAACGGCATGATTGCAAACATCACCTGCGACTGCTGGGCGTGCGGCATCTGCAAGCACGGCGTGGCGGCTGTTTTCGCGCTGAAATCAGCGCTCGAAAAAATCGAGAAGCATTTCCCGGAAAAATTTGAAGCAAGCGGGTATTTTGCCGTTATGTCGAAGAACACGTTTATGAATGTCATCGCCTCGCTCGGCGACGACAGCGTCGGGAGTTTTGTTATAAAGAAGAACTAAGCTTTTTGTTTTGCATCACTTTCGACAAAAATCGCATCATTTTTGCATTTAAGTTGACAATTTTCTCTATAAAATGTATGGTGAAACAAACAAAATACGGGAAGTGAGACAATGGAGCCTATAGCTCACCTGCGGCTCGTGGAAAAATCCGAACCGCCGGAATATGACGAACAAACACTGAAAGCTCACAACGAGAACAGCGGGAAATATGCCGCAGAGGCACTCCGATGTATCGAGTTAGACAAAGTCGGAAGCTTTTGCGGGAAGATTCACGACTTAGGCAAGGCGACAAAAAAGTTCTTCGACTACATACAGCCCGGCAACACGCTCCGGCGCGGCGAAGTGAACCACACATTCGCGGCGGTCAGATATATTTTTGAGATGTCCGACGGCGTTGACAACGAGGTGCGCGAGCTTCTCGCCTATGCGGTCGGCGCGCATCACGGACAGTTTGACGCGGTGAATGACGACCACAAAAACGGCTTTGAACACAGGCTGACAAAAGACGGCATCGACTATGACGAGGCGAAGAAAAACTTCAACGAATACTGCTTCTCAGACGCCGAACTGAAATCGCAATTCAACAGCGCCGCAGAACAGCTTACTGAAATTATTGAAGGCATAAGAGAGCGCAATCCGAAGAGAAGCGCGCGACAAGCTGAAGAATATGAATTTCAGATAAGTCTGCTGGCGCGGCTTCTGCTCTCGGCTGTTATCGAGGGCGACAGGCGCGACACGGCGGAATTCATGGAAAACGTGGAGTTCCCGCAAGTTGAAGCGGATTGGGACGAGTGCCTCGGACACATTGAAGAAAAGCTCGGCAAATTTTCAAACACAAGACCGATAGACGGGGCGAGAAAGCAAATATCCGACATCTGCCGCGTCGCCGCAGAAGAAGAGCCCGGCATATTCAGGCTCAATGTCCCGACTGGTGCAGGCAAGACTCTCTCGGGGCTGAGATTTGCCGTGGCTCACGCAAAAGCATATCGGAAGAAGCGAATCATTTTCACCTCTCCCCTGCTGAGTATTCTCGACCAGAACGCGAAGATAATAAGAGAATTCATCGGAGACGACAGCATCATAACGGAGCACCACTCAAATGTCGCTCTTGACGAGGACAACGCGGACGAGCTCAAACGCGCCCAGCTGTTAACGGAAAACTGGTCGTCGCCGGTGATAATAACAACCCTTGTTCAGCTGCTCGACACTTTGTTTGCAGGAAAGACCTCTTGCATACGCAGAATGCACGCGCTGTGCAACAGCGTGATAGTCATAGACGAGGTTCAGACCGTGCCGAACGAAATGCTGTCGCTTTTTAACACGGCGGTAAACTTTCTTTCGGAGGTTTGCGGCGCGACTATTGTTCTGTGCTCGGCGACTCAGCCGTGCCTCGAACAGACGGCGCACCCGATGACAGAGAACATAAAAGACATTGTGCCGTTTGACGAAGAGCTGTGGCGAGTGTTCAGGCGCACGCAGATAATCGACAAGGGCGGCATGCGGCTTGACGCAATCCCCGCATTTATCGCAGAACAGCTTGACAGAACGGACAGTCTGCTTGTCATATGCAATCTCAAAAAGCAAGCGGCGTATCTGTTCACTGAGATGAAATTGGAAAACACCGTGATTTTTCATCTTTCCGCCGGAATGTGCATGGCGCACAGAATGGCGGTCATATCCGAGATAAACAGCGCGCTTGAAAGAAAGCGCAAAAATCCAGACGCTCCAAAAGTGGTTTGCATCTCGACGCAGGTCATTGAAGCGGGTGTCGATGTATCTTTCGGCTGCGTGATAAGGCTCTGCGCGGGGCTCGACAGTGTGATTCAGGCGGCGGGCAGATGCAACCGCAACGGCGAGCTTAACGGAGCCGCAGATGTGTTCATAATAAACTGCCGTGGCGAAGATCTCGGCATGCTCAGAAGCATAAAGGACGGCAAGATGGCGTGCATGTCACTGCTGTCCGACTACAAATATCATCCCGAGAAGTACCCGTCGGGGCTTACATCTGACGAGGCGGTATACGCCTACTACAAGAAGCTCTATATTCAATCCGACATCGGCGCGCAGGATATGCCGATAAAAATCGACGGTTCGCCGTTCACTCTCTTTGATCTTCTTTCGCTCGACAGGACATTCGCGAACGCGCCTTATTTAAAAGCAAACGGCGAAAAATACGCGCTGACTCAGGCATTCAAGACCGCCGGAAGCAGGTTCACTGTCTTCGGCAGCCGCACGACCGATGTTATCGTGCCATACGGCGAGGGAAAAGAGATAATCACCGAACTCGGCTCAAAACGGGTCGAAGAGGACATAAAGTATCTCAAAAAGCTCATCAAAAAAGCGCGGGCATACACCGTCTCGCTCTATGAAAATCAGCGCAGAGCCCTTGCGGACAGCGGCGCGCTCCATTCCATAGCAGACGGCATCGCGCTCGCGCTGAGCGAGGAATTCTACAATGAAGATTTCGGGCTCAATCTTGACGGCGAAAGCCGCGAAGCAATCACATTATAAATAAACACAGGAGGTGTGCAGCATATGGAACATCCGAATATAGTGACATTTGAAGTATTCGGAGACTACGCGCTTTTCTCCGACCCGGTAATGCGCGTCGGCGGAGAAAAAGCAAGCTATCAAATCCCGACATACGAAGCTCTCAAGGGTATTCTCCACTCGATCTACTGGAAGCCCACTATCGTCTGGTATATCGACAAGGTCAGAGTGATGAACTCCATCCAAACTGAGGTCAAGGGCATCCGACCGATAAAATACAACGGCGGGAACGACCTCTCGTTCTACACCTATCTCAAAGACTGCCGTTATCAGGTGCAGGCACATTTTGAGTGGAACGAGAACCGCCCGAAGCTCATCGGCGACCGCAACGAGAACAAGCATCACAACATAGCAAAGCGCATGATTGAAAAAGGCGGGCGCAGGGATATTTTCCTCGGCGCGCGCGAATGTCAGGGCTATGTTGAGCCATGCGAATTCGGGAGCGGCAAAGGCGCATACGATGAGACGCCCGAACTCGCATTCGGGCTGATGTACCACGGGATAACCTACGCGGACGAAGCATATTCGGACGAGACAAAAAACCGAATGACCGTCCGATTCTGGTACCCGACGATGGAAAAGGGCGTTATCACATTCCCCCGACCCGAGGAGTGCACGATAACAAAAACGGTGCGCGAAAACATGGCGATAAAGCCGTTCGGCGAAGACCTCGGCAATTTCATCGGGCTCAGAGAATTCGGGGAGGTGGAATAAATGAGCATATGGCAAAGAGCCGTTGAGACATATGACTGTCACAACGACCGAGCAGGAAAGCAATCTGTCGAATATCCTATTGCACTGACACCGATAGCCCATGTCATCCAGAACGCACAGATAGAAATAGTTCTCGATGAACACGGCGAATTTGTGCAGGCAGAGTCCGTCCCTAAAGACGACAGCAAAACTATTATCCCGGCAACAGAAGCGTCTGCAGGAAGAACTTCTTCCGCCTGCGCTCATCCGCTGAGCGACCAGCTTTTCTATATCGCGCCATACGGCGGAAACAAATATGAAATGTATCTGAACCAGCTCAGATCATGGGCCGAATCCGAGTTCAGCCACCCGAAAGTGCGCGCGATACTCGCCTATCTCGAACGCGGAACTATAGTTGACGATCTCGCCGACGAAAAGTTAATAGAGCTTGACGAGAGCGGCAAGCCGCTGAGCAAATATGACAAATATATGATTCGTTGGCGCGTTATGAACACAGGCGTCAATGATGCGTGTTATAAAGACACAAGCCTTTTCGATGCATTCATCGGACACTACAGTTCACTGCAGAATGAAGCTCCGAAAAAACTCTGCATGATATCGGGCAAAGATGAGCGCATAACCGAAAGTCATCCGAAAGGAACTGTTGCATCGGCATACGGCGCAAAGCTCATATCGGCAAACGACAGCTCAAATTTCACCTACAGAGGGCGTTTTACCGACTCACAGCAGGCGGCCACCATCGGATACGAGACCTCTCAAAAAGCGCACAACGCTCTCGCTTGGGTTGCGGCGAATCAAGGTATTATGATAGGCGGAAGAACCTTTGTCTGTTGGAGTCCAAGGGGAGATGCTTCTCTGTTCAAAGATTCCGGAACACTGACTCCCAGCTACAGCGACGAAGAGGAGAAAAAAGATTTTCCAGTTACTCCGACCGACTACAAAGCCGACCTGAAAAAGGCGCTGAGCGGATGGCAGGACAAGCTTCCGGCGGAGGACGACATTGTTATAGCGTCGTTCGACGCCGCCACGACAGGTAGGCTCTCCATAACATACTACAACGAGCTGAAAGGTTCGGATTTCCTGAACCGTCTCGCATTCTGGAAAGAGCACTGCTACTGGTCAAGCGGAAAGTTCGGCTATCAGTCCCCATCGATATGGGAAATAGTCAAATGCGCCTTCGGCACGGAGCAGAACGGAAAGCTCAGCGTTGACGACCGCGTAATGCGTGAGCAGGCACAGAGACTGTTCCACAGCGTCATAGACAAATCCCCCATACCGCAGGATATCGTCATGGCTCTGATGCACAGAGCGTCTATGCCGCTCGCCTACGACACAAAATCAAACCGCATAAAAATTCTCTATAACGCTTGTGCGGTTATATATGCATACAGGACCGTTACTAAAAAGGAGGAATGGGAAATGGCCCTTGAAAAAGACAAGAAAGACAGAAGCTATCAGTTCGGGCGTCTGCTCGCGGTCATGGAAAAGGTCGAGCGCGACACCTATGACAGAGACGAGAAGAGAGAGCCGAACGCAATAAGGATGCAGTCGGTATTCTGCGAGAGACCCATGTACGCTGCCCGCATAATCCGCGACAGCCTCAATCCGTATTTTGCAAAGCTCTCGCCCGGAAAGAGAATATACTACAACAACCTCATCGGCGAGATTTTCGGTCATCTGAGCGAATTCGATGAGAAAAGCCTCAACCGCCAGCTTGAGGACAGTTACCTTTTAGGCTATTACCTGCAGCGCAGTGAACTCTACACAAAGAAAGAAAGCAACAACGAGGAGGAAAATAAAAATGGCAACTCTTAACAACAAAATCGATTTCGTAGTTCTTGTATCCGCAAATCAGGCAAATGTAAACGGCGATCCGCTCAACGGCAACCGCCCGCGCACCGATTACTCCGGCTACGGCGAGATGTCCGATGTCTGCATCAAGCGTAAAATACGCAACAGAATGCAGGATCTCGGCAATAATATATTCGTCCAGTCCGCCGACCGCAGCGATGACGGCTGCAAGAGTCTGAGCGAGCGCGCGTCAAGCAACATAAAGACAAAAGATATAAACGAATACGCAAAAGAGGCCTGCGAAAAGTGGCTCGATGTCCGTTCATTCGGTCAGGTGTTCGCTTTCAAATCCAAGGACAGCAGCGGTGTATCGGTCGGCGTGCGCGGTCCGGTCAGCATACATCAGGGCGTCAGCGTATCACCGATAGAGGTTCGCTCTATTCAGATAACCAAGAGCGTCAACGGTGAGCCCGTCAAGGACGGCAAGGACGCTTCGGCGCGTTCCTCCGACACAATGGGTCAAAAGCATTTCGTCCAGTTCGGTCTCTACGAGATAAAAGGCTCGATAAATGTTCAGCTCGCAGAGAAGACCGGATTCTCCGAAGAGGATGCGGATATTATAAAAGAGTGCCTGCGCACGCTTTTCCTCAACGACGCTTCTTCGGCGCGCCCCGAGGGTTCGATGGAAGTCCTGCGCGTCTATTGGTGGAAGCACAACTGCAAGGACGGTCAGTATTCGAGCAGCAAGGTACACCACAGCGTTCATGTTGAATTGAAGCCCGATGTCAACATCCCCTCGAGTGCAGATGACTATGTTATATCTGTAGATGAGCTTCCCGGGCTTGAGCCGGAGATCATCGAGGGAGTGTAATGGCATATCAAGAGTGTGACTTTCTGCAAATAAGCGGAATACAGCACTTTATGTTTTGCCGCAGGCAATGGGCTCTCATTCACATTGAGGGACTTTGGGCAGAAAATCTGCGCACGGTGAACGGTGAAATATTCCACGAACGGGCGCACGACCCGTCGCTCAGCGAAAAGCGCGGCGATATGATAACAGTCCGGGCTCTGCGGGTATTCTCGTCAGAGCTCGGAATAAGCGGAGAATGCGACGTTGTCGAATTCAGACGTGATGACGAAAACGGCGCGAAACTGCGCGGGCGCGATGGCAGATGGATACCGACGCCGATCGAATACAAAAGCGGATCTTCTAAAGCCGGCGAAGCCGACAGGCTTCAGCTGTGCGCGCAGGCAATGTGCCTCGAAGAGATGCTCGGAGTCGAGATTGAACTCGGATATATGTTCTACGGCGAGACGCATCGGCGCGAAAAAGTTTATATAAACGCCGAACTGCGCCAAGCGGTGGAAGATGCGGTCAGCGAGATGCACAGCTACATGAACCGCGGCTACACGCCCAAAGTCAAGACCGGCAAATTTTGCAACGCCTGTTCACTCAAAGAGCTCTGTCTCCCTGCCCTATGCAAGAACAAAAGCGCGGCGGAATATATAAACTCCGTTATCGGCGAGGACGGTGACTTCGATTGAAAAAGCTTATGAACTCGCTCTATATTCTGACCCCCGACGCCTATCTGACGCTCGACGGAGAAAATGTTGTTGTCAAAAAGGACGGCGCGGAGATGGGCAGATTCCCTCTGCACAGTCTCGAACAGATAGTAACATTTTCATACATGGGCGCAAGCCCGGCTCTTATGGGCAAATGTGCAGAGCAAAGCAAGTCGCTGTCATTCTTTTCGCAAAGCGGGCGGTTTCTCGCGAGAGTCGGCAGCGGAGTGCAGGGCAATGTGCTGCTGCGCAGGCAGCAATACCGCATCGCCGACAGTCCGAGTGAAAGCTTGCAAACAGCCAAAAATTTCATCACTGCAAAGATATTCAACTCCCGCTGGGTATTGGAGCGCTCATTGCGCGACCACCCGATGAGCATTGATGCAGGGAAAGTAAAAGACGCATCAGAAAAGCTGAAAGAATCCGTATACACGGCTCGCAGCTGCACTGACGCCGGATCGCTCCGCGGCATTGAGGGCGAAGCGGCAAGCACATACTTTTCGGTATTTGACGAGCTGATACTCAACCCCGACCCGTGTTTCATTTTCGAGACGCGCAACCGCCGTCCGCCGCTCGACTGCGTGAACGCGCTTCTCTCATTCGCCTACAGTCTGCTTGCGAACGACTGCGCGAACGCACTCGAAAGTGTAGGGCTTGACCCATATGTCGGCATGATGCACACTGACCGCTCGGGCAGGAAATCGCTCGCACTCGACCTTATGGAAGAGCTGCGTCCGTCGTTCGCCGACAGATTCGTGCTCAGCGGAATGAACAACCGCTCATTTCAGAGCAATATGTTTGCGAAGACAGACAGCGGTGCCGTACTCCTCACCGACGACGGTCGGCGATCGTTCTTCAAGCTTTGGAAGTCGAGGCGGGACGAAAATCTGACTCACCCGTTCCTAAAAGAAAAGATACAATGGGGACTCGTGCCGTATGTTCAAGCGCTTCTGTTAGCGCGCTACATCCGCGGCGACATTGACGAATATCCCCCGTTCCTGTGGAAGTAGGTGCGTTATGCTCGTATTGATAACCTATGATGTCAACACCGAAGACGCCGGCGGCAGAAAGCGGCTTCGGAAAGTTGCGAAAGAATGTGTGAATTACGGTCAGCGAGTTCAAAACAGCGTATTTGAATGTGTATTGGACGCCGCACAATACAGATTAGTAAAACACAAGCTCGAACAGCTCATCGACACTGAAAAAGACAGTCTGAGATTTTATAATCTCGGGAACAACTATCAGACAAAAATAGAGCATATCGGAGCCAAGGCCGGATATCAGCCGGAAGGACTCCTTATGCTTTAGTGCGAAGCGGCATCGATCATAAAAAGTGCCGTATGTTCGCACCGAAAAAGCCGTGCTTTTACAACTGTTTAAGTCAAGTAAAAAGCACAGCTGTCGCAAAAATATATAATTTTATATGCACTATGTACAAACACAATGTTGCATATTTGTATGTTTTTGCTGTCGTCCTCCCCACGGAGGGCGTGGATTGAAATATTTATATCTAAGCAACGATATATTTGAGTGGCAGTCGTCCTCCCCACGGAGGGCGTGGATTGAAATCCTTTCAGATTTGGGTGCTTTTTTTGCTCCCTCGTCGTCCTCCCCACGGAGGGCGTGGATTGAAATCTTATCGGTATAGCTATTTTTGCCGTTGGTGCCTGCGTCGTCCTCCCCACGGAGGGCGTGGATTGAAATAGCAGTTATTAACTTTTATTAAGCTTATCCCTGTTGTCGTCCTCCCCACGGAGGGCGTGGATTGAAATAGATACTCGGTATCGGTATCGGTGCGAGTATCGGTCGTCGTCCTCCCCACGGAGGGCGTGGATTGAAATATCAACAAAGAAAATAACACCATATTCGCCATTGTCGTCCTCCCCACGGAGGGCGTGGATTGAAATTGTTCCGCTGTTGCTCCCTCGGCGCAAGCGTAGCGTCGTCCTCCCCACGGAGGGCGTGGATTGAAATATCTTTGCATAGGTATCATATCGCCTATACATCTGCGGGTCGTCCTCCCCACGGAGGGCGTGGATTGAAATATCAAAGCGTTTATGCTTCGCAAACTTTTCGACAAGCGTCGTCCTCCCCACGGAGGGCGTGGATTGAAATAGCTTATATTGCGGCAAAAGTGATTTATCCGTGGTGTCGTCCTCCCCACGGAGGGCGTGGATTGAAATGTCGGCAACTGCTGCGTCAATTTGCTCAACTGTTGTCGTCCTCCCCACGGAGGGCGTGGATTGAAATATCGAGCAGATTAAGTCAAGCCATATCGTACACGCAGGTCGTCCTCCCCACGGAGGGCGTGGATTGAAATACCGAACTCTACGGCGTCAACGTCAACGGACACACGTCGTCCTCCCCACGGAGGGCGTGGATTGAAATTCTGCTTGAGTTTGTCCCGCTTTACGATGAAGAGGTCGTCCTCCCCACGGAGGGCGTGGATTGAAATAGATTATGTGTATACGCCTGCGGAGATTAAAACTTGTCGTCCTCCCCACGGAGGGCGTGGATTGAAATCGGGATACATATTATCATTCATTCAAAAAGCTTACGTCGTCCTCCCCACGGAGGGCGCGGATTGAAATATCGTTAATGATATGACGACTGCTGATTTGGATTGTCGTCCTCCCCACGGAGGGCGTGGATTGAAATATTTTTGCATAGGTATCATATCGACGGTACATTTGTCGTCCTCCCCACGGAGGGCGTGGATTGAAATCTCATTGGTATTGCTATCTTCGCCGTTGGAGCTTGTCGTCCTCCCCACGGAGGGCGTGGATTGAAATTGCTGTTTCTTCTTCGGCGTAACCGTATTTAGTGTCGTCCTCCCCACGGAGGGCGTGGATTGAAATTCCCTCTGTTGTCCTGTAGTGTTCATTTCGTGCTTGTCGTCCTCCCCACGGAGGGCGTGGATTGAAATAGCAATTATTGACTTTTATCAAGCTTATTCCTGGTCGTCCTCCCCACGGAGGGCGTGGATTGAAATTTTACATTTATGCGATATTGTTGATTCTCTTCCGTCGTCCTCCCCACGGAGGGCGTGGATTGAAATGATAAGACTTTAAACACTTGGAAACTTGAATTGAAGTCGTCCTCCCCACGGAGGGCGTGGATTGAAATTCTCTTCCTGCTCACCTTGTCAGCTTCCGCCGTGTCGTCCTCCCCACGGAGGGCGTGGATTGAAATCTTTTGATTCTGCTTGCTTTTCGCGTTTGCTTGCGTCGTCCTCCCCACGGAGGGCGTGGATTGAAATGCTTTTCCTGAATATATAATGTATATGTCTGTACCAGTCGTCCTCCCCACGGAGGGCGTGGATTGAAATCGAACCTCACTTTATTAAAAATTTTAACAGCAAGAGTCGTCCTCCCCACGGAGGGCGTGGATTGAAATCTGAGGCTTGGACTGGTGCTCCTACTATTCGTTTGTCGTCCTCCCCACGGAGGGCGTGGATTGAAATACCGTTCGGTTCAGGCGTAACAACAGCGTTAAACGTCGTCCTCCCCACGGAGGGCGTGGATTGAAATGTTAATAACTCTTTATACTCTTCTGAATTGTCTTTGTCGTCCTCCCCACGGAGGGCGTGGATTGAAATGTTTGTCAACATGGCACTTTCCGCAGCTGGGAAAGTCGTCCTCCCCACGGAGGGCGTGGATTGAAATAGATGAAATACGGCAAATCGTATACTTTCGGAGCGTGTCGTCCTCCCCACGGAGGGCGTGGATTGAAATAGGTTGACGACATTGACGCGGCACAGGCGGCAGGAGTCGTCCTCCCCACGGAGGGCGTGGATTGAAATGAGTATGGCTCTGCCATACAAACCGACTAAATTGTCGTCCTCCCCACGGAGGGCGTGGATTGAAATATTTATGTCAAGACATCTATATATTTGCGTAGCAGTCGTCCTCCCCACGGAGGGCGTGGATTGAAATCTGTTCGTGGTATTAAACTTCATGTTGTAAAGGACGTCGTCCTCCCCACGGAGGGCGTGGATTGAAATAATTCTTCAATAGCATTAAAATCAACAGTAGGAAGGTCGTCCTCCCCACGGAGGGCGTGGATTGAAATTGCTGATAAGACTGAGTATTTAGGGTGTCGTCATGGTCGTCCTCCCCACGGAGGGCGTGGATTGAAATACCGAAGAAGATCTCACGCATTGTTTTAGCTGTATGGTCGTCCTCCCCACGGAGGGCGTGGATTGAAATCGCGCGGTGGTAGCAGTCACCGCGCGAGGCTTGTTGTCGCCCTCCCCACGGAGGGCGTGGATTGAAATGCCGAACTCGTTACAAAAATGACAGTTGTTAGAGTCGCCCTCCCCACGGAGGGCGTGGATTGAAATTCCGAATCGCAATAATTCTTCTTGCGTTTAGACTCGTCGCCCTCCCCACGGAGGGCGTGGATTGAAATTCGCGCTCCGCTACATAGCGTCTGAGCCCTTGCGCGTCGCCCTCCCCACGGAGGGCGTGGATTGAAATTGCTCGGGCGTCCAATGGTCGAATAAGTAATTGGCAGTCGCCCTCCCCACGGAGGGCGTGGATTGAAATACAATGCGGTGGAAAAGTAAAAATCGGCTATGCAGTCGCCCTCCCCACGGAGGGCGTGGATTGAAATTCCAACGGAGGGGGTTTCCTGAGTCCGATTCCTTAGTCGCCCTCCCCACGGAGGGCGTGGATTGAAATCTCCAGACGTTAAGCCGCGAGGCGAAAACGTCGCGTCGCCCTCCACACGGAAGGCTCAGTCTGAAACAGGAGGTTATATCAAATACATTCGCAAGCATGACAACTGTCTTTTTATTGTTTTGGAGCAGCGTTTTTTGAATATAGAAACAGCGCCTTGCAGTCAAATACAAGACGCCGCAATTATTGGATTGCAGTATAGCAAAACATCCATGCTTTACGCTCGACAGTTAAAATCAATAATCGATATATATTCCCTGTCTCCGTTCTTCCATCTTTTGCGCATGATATTCTGCATATTCTCTCACGAAGCGATGTTTCAAATCTTCCGGAGTATCAGGCGTAAAATCCCGCCATTTCGATATGGTCGGCCGCCTTTCCGCTGTCTTTAGCGATATCCCATATCACCTCTTGATTCCCACCGAGATGCCTGTGGCGGAGTATGTTCAGCTCCGAGGCTTTCGTCTTCGCCCACGAGGCGAAATACTGCGGTCTGCACGACCTTGTGTAACGCACATAGAGAGCGTTTTTGAGTTTGTCGTTCATTTTCTTCTCCTGTCTGAGCTTATTATCAGACCGCCGCCTCCGCGCTTTCGCGCTGCGCGATGCGCTCCTTTGCCCCGTCATAGAGGGCAAATATATCTTCGCATCGGCTGTAATTCTCGCTCTGCGCTATCGTTCTCACTGCGTCGAGATACGGCTTTGCGGCTCTGTAATAGAGCGAGTTTTCGTCGGTCGCTTTCTTTATCTCAAACTGAACACGCTGTTTTTCGGCGCGCACATGCCGAAGCTCTGCTTTGAGCTCTGCAATAGATGCTTTATCTTTTGACTCTTTGGCGAGCTTCATGCTGTCCGTGACGCGTTTCATATTGACTTCCGCCTCATCCTCACGCTTGAAGAGCCCCGCGAAAACAGAGCTGTCAAACGGTTCGATGCCGTTGGGATAATATTTCGCGGCGGTCTTGCGCGCTGTTTTGATATCGCCGACGAGTCTTAACATATCTTTTCTGCGCTCTTTCTGCTGCGCGGTCGCCTTGGGCATGTGCTTGACATCGCTCTTTTTGAGCTCTATTGCCGACATGAAGCCGCCGAGCCCCGCCGCGCTTATTCTCTTCGCGATTTCAAGATCCTCCATGCCCTCCGGGGTGTTGAAGCGGTCGAGCTCCGCGAGGACAAGACGGGATATCTCTATCTTCTCGTTTTCCTGAGCTTTAAGATTATACTCTTTCTTAGCCGCCTTTACAAGTGCCTTGTCGCCGGACTTTTTCGCCTGTTTTATTCCGTCCTTTGAGAGGACGTTCATTTCGCGGCCGGAATATTCTTCGGCTTCCTTTATGATATCGACCGTCTCGACAAGCGCCTCGTCTGCGAGGACATTGTTTCCGTAGTCCTCGAAAAGCGCCCTTATTTTGAGCACCTTGACTATCGCCTTCTGCTTGACCTCGGTGAAATCATAGAAAAAGAACGGAATGACATTGAGCACCGCGCCGATAACGGACGCGATAACGAGAACGCTGCTTATGCGGACGAAATAGTCATGGTTATAGAGAACATCATAGACATTCGAGCCGTCATATCCGAGCGACAGAGCGACGCTGCGGTTGAGTCCCGCGCCCTCGTATATTGCAGGAAGAACGGAACCCGTGGTGAGCGTTATGACACTGCCTATAAGCCCGACCGCGGTGAACATTCCGTCTATTCGCTCGCCCGTTTTATACTGCTGATAGTCTCTTATATCCGCCTGGATGCTCGGGTTGAGAAGATGACCGAGCGAGGTTATAAACTGGTTGACGAAGATGCATATGAGCAGCATCCATATTATTCCCGGGTCGCCCGTTCGGTGGACTATCGGGAGCATCAGCGCGATGAAACCGATATTGAAAAGATTTGTTACAACGAGTATCTTCTTTTTGCCGTACTTTCTGATAAGGAACGGCGCGACGAGATTCGGCCAGAACGAGGCGTTGCCGGATATCGCGATTATCAGCGAATACTGACCCGGCGAGCACGCGCCCTGATAGTTATACATCCAGCCGAGAATACTGTTGAACGAGCTTTCGAGGAAGCCTATCCAGCCGGCGAGCGAGATTATCCAAAAATATTTGTTCTGCGCTATCGCCTTGAGCGCGTCGATAAATTTTATACGGATAACATGCGTCTTTGCCTGGACGATCTTCTCCTCGACATTGACATAGACGAGCAGAGATATCAAAAATCCGACGAGCAGCATCGGCGGATAGAGCACCCTATATATTCGCATATCGTAGAGGGTGTTGTCGTTTGTTATAAGCCGCGCCGCTATCGGCAGGAATATGCCCGCTATCG
>OBDM01000429.1_pt1 | contig 17408 bp, 19 predicted proteins | sample 1518281 | NCBI WGS metagenome assembly OBDM01 (sample SAMN01760942, study PRJEB22395) | human gut metagenome | reverse complement strand
CCTTGTGCGGGCCGGTGTAGCGGCTGTCGATGCCGTGATTTTCATATACAAGCGGCTGATGTCCATGCTCCTGCGCCCGCAGCGTACCAGACACATTCTCCGAGCATTCCATGACATTTCCGCCCTGATCGTTGAGACACAGGACAGACGGCATACAGTTCCCGCTTGCCGAGCCTTTCAGCGTAGGAGCCAACTCCTCGCCGTAGCCGATGCTTCCGGCAGACGCTCCGGCACCGGCAGAAAAACCGGCGGCTACAAAAGTCTGCTGCTTCATGCCGGGACTGGCTTGCAGCGCACCTGCAACGTTGTGCAGATCCCGCACTTCATCCCGCTGATTGGCGGCAAAAGCTGTAATTTCTCCTTCATCCGGCTGCGTCACAAAAGTTTGCATTTGCATATTGGTGGTTGCCATCAGCGCGCCGGACACGCCGTGCAGGTCAATGCCCTCGTCCCGCTGGTTGATGTGATAAGCATCCAACCCAGTAGGCTGACCATCCGGCCGCATAAGTCCTGCCTGTATCTTCAGTGCACGCGCCAGCTTTTTCGGCAATTCCTTGCCGCGCTCAGAAGCTCGGCGCAAGATACCCAGACAGGCTTTCGGGGTCAAATAGTATTTTGTCGGCGGATCTGCCTGCAAAATCTGCGACAAGGAAGATCCTTTTACGTCGCTGGGCGACACCCCAGTATTGAGCGTCAAGGCACCGCCACGCCAGGGAGAAATCATCTCCCAATAGGATTCGCCCAGCAGATTGCCATGACCAGGGGTAAGGTCCAGGGACATGAACGGAATCGCGCTTAACTCTGACAATTTCTTCGAGGACGATCCGGAAATCTTCGCCCTTGGGCGTTCCGCTGGAAAAGGCTCCGGGGACGTTCTCCCACAATAAGTATCGAGGTCGTACATGGATATCTGCTCTGCCTCGTAATTGGTCTGCATATCTCATCTCCTTTACCAGCCTGACCTGCTCCATAAAAAGGCCGGAGCGTGCGCCGGCTAATCCGGCTCTCGCTCCGGCCACGGACAGGTCCTGGCACGGGCTGCCGCCGCAGATGATATCCACAGGCGACAGTTCCGCGCCGTTCAGTTTCGTAATGTCGCCCACATGGATCATGTAGGGAAATCGCAGCTTTGTGACCTCGATAGGGAAGGCTTCGATTTCCGATGCCCACACCGGCGTAATGCCGCTGCGGATGGCAGCCAAAGGAAACCCGCCGATGCCATCAAATAGGCTCCCCATCGTCAGCACACACTCACTATTCATTTTACCGCCGCCACCACCGTGCGGGTCATATTCACCGCACTTTGGGCGGTATACACGGCAGACATGATGTTGGCTTTTGTGGTGGTGTCCAAGCCAAATGCCCCTGCGATACGGGGGATCTCTCCGGCCGAGAGCATCAAGCCAAGCCCCAGCAGGGCATGATCCTTGAATACCATCAACCCTGCCACAAGGATGGTCGCCTGCAAAAATGCCGTCAGGCATAGGCCGATGACCTGCTTGCACCACTGGATGAAGCCGTCCCCATAGCCTCGCGGTACGCTGAACATATACAGGCTCCCCACGGCGATTTGGATGAGCAGGATGCCGCCGCGCTTGAGATTAGCGAAGAACACCTTGATGACCGCGTAGGCCATAAGTGCAAGGCAGAAGATAACCATCAGTCCGCTGGTCACCGGCCCAAAGCCCCGCAGTGCGATAGACGCGCCTGTCGTCAGGCTCTCCACGGCATCAAAGTCCGCCAGCGCTTCCTTTGCTACATCTCCGATGCCGCGTGTGCCATAGCCGGTGATACCTGCGGTCAGATCCGCCTGCAGCGACACCGCCAGCGCGTACAGCTTCACCGGCACTTGGGTAAAAAGGGAGACGGCCAGAAAGCCTTTCATGGCGTTCAAAGCCGTCTCTTTTACATTGCCCCGTCCTGCGGAGTATTCCACGCCGGTCTCGAAGCAGGACACCACCAGCCCTATGGCGTACAGCGCCCAGCCCAAATAGGAGAAGAACAGCACCACGCTCTGCACCCAGCTCATGTCAAAAAGCTCTGCGCCCATGCTGCCCATCTCCGCGAAAAAGTTGCCGAGAAAGCCCACGATCTGACCGTAGAACCAGTCCACGATCTGGCCCAGAACCGTTTCGGCTACAAAATCCCAGATAAATATTTTACTTCACCTCCCGCAACTAAAAAAGCACCCTGCCGCAGCAGAGTGCTTTCCAGTGGATATTTAATTGTTATGTTCTCCCTTGATGCCGAAAATATGGTACATATAGTTGGTTCTGGCATCGGCAATATGGTAAATCAATACAGAGTCCTCCACAATGCGGTAGATACAGACATACTTCCCAATGAATAATGCCCGAAAGCCATACCGCCCCAGCAGTTGGGTCTCTTTTAAAACACCTAACTGGGGAAAAGTTTCCAGCTTCCTTACCGAAGACAATATCATTTTGGCAAATTTTTCCGCAGATTGCGTACCGACTGTGTTTTTATGATACAGCAGCAAATCCCTGTATTCCAGTTTCGCTTCATACAGCCATTCAATCCGCATCCAAGACCTCCTGCGTCAGGCGCTCCATATCGTCCATAGAGGAGGTTTTTGCTCCCGCCAATCGGGATTGTTCCCGCTGCAGCAGCATATACAGAAGGTCAAGCTCTTTCTCCCGCTTCTCCCAGAGATCCATCGGGACAAAAACCATCTCGCCGTCGCCGTTCCGTGTCAAATAGATAGGCTCCTGTTTTTCCTTCGCCAGCCGAACCATTTCGTCATACCCGTTGCGCAGGGAAGTTGCCGAACGAATCATCATTTTACTCAGCTCCTCTCATTGCTTAATTATGCCTTTATTATAAACGAATTATTCCTGCACGTCAAGAAGGACTGCTAAACTTGGGGTATCACGCTTTCTTCTTCACATCGTCTGTCCCCACGCTTGGTCGGCCATATCCTGAAACACCTCCAGATAGTCAGACACCGCAGTGGACAGCACCTCATAGTCCTGCCGGGTAGGATGATACACATACCAGTCTACTTTCCCGGAGTCATCCCAGATGTGCGGCTCCACGCCGTTTCGAAAGTTGTGATTGGCGGTCATCTTCAGCCCCAGCAGGTCTGAGAAGCGAAGGCGCAGGGTGTCCACCTGTCCCTCGCTGCGGTTGAGGATCGTGATCTGCAGGGCATTGTACTGACTGCCGATCATGCCTGTGACGAATTGGATCTTTGCCCGGTTCATCTCACCCAGACGCACATAGCAGGCTCTGCCCACATAGGTGGCATCGGAATAGCAGCTCCCAACGATTTTCCGAAGCTCCTGTTCGTAGAAGGTTATCACCTCACACCCCTACAATGTCCCACACATACAGCGGCGCGGTGAGGGTGAATACCAGACAGGCGAACAGGATGGCGGGAGCAGTCCATTCAAACTGTCCTGTTTTCCGATAGTCAAAATAGCTTGTACCCACCTTCACAAAGAAAAACACCGCCAGGATCAGGTCGATGGCAGGGAATACCACGTTGTTCACCACCGTCTTGATCTGCCCGGATGCCGTCTGCCATGTACCCTCCACCGCGCTGGCCACATCGCCGGTGCCGGTGGCATAGGCCGCCACGGAGAACAGCCAGCACAGCAGCGCTGTTACACCCAGCAGCACTGCGGCGCGTTTTACCGTTTTCATCGTCATTCCTCCTTCACATCGTCATTTCCTGTGTCATCTCCGTCTGCTCCTGCCGCAGCTGCGCCAGCTTCTCTGCCGCCCAATCCGGAATGCACTCGTCCCGGATAACGCCTACGAACTCACTGCGATTCCAGCGGGTCGTTTCGCCATCCACGAGACAGGTGCAGAGCACCGACCTCCCACGGGCGTGAGGCAGACACCCAAAGCCGCTATGGGCCAGCCAAAGCTGGTTTTCCGGCTGCCAGCAGTCCTCCCGCAGTGTGTCCGGTGACAGCACCAGCACCTTGCCGGTGAAGTCCTGCTCTCCGGTATCTGGCAGGCAATGCTCCGCACCAAACAGGTGCAGTCGCGCCAGCTCTCCACGATAGTCGCTGACAAAGCCGTCCAGCACGGCGGGATGGCTGTTCACCACGAAGGTCAGGCGGTGTCCGCCGTCGGAGGGGATGAATATCCTCCGGCTCCACTGCTTGTTGACCTCGTGATACCGCCCGTCATAGGCATGCTCCTGCAGGGTATTGGCCAGCACGAAGCCCACCCGTTTGTAGCCGTATTGGTCGATAACGCTTTTGGCGCAGCCGTCCTTCAGGTGCATCCCATCAAAATCCCGTCGAATCGCCAGCTCTATGGCCCCAGCGCAGGCGCAGTTGGCGCGGAAATTGGCGCGCCACAGCTCCAGCTCGCCCCGTTCCCGCGCTTCCTTGGCCGTGTAGGGATACATCCCCTCATTCAACGGCATAGATCACATCTCCCTCCGCCAGATGGTGCGCCAGCTGTGCCGGACAGCAGCCGCAGTTCAGCAGCAGGATCAGCACATCGTCCGGCACCGCGTCCAAGTCAAAATCCTCGTCATCCCTGTCGCATTCCGCGATGCACGGCGCATGGCACACAGCCGTCAGCACCTCCACAAGCTGTGAAGCCGCTTCGCACAGTCCCGCCAGCGCGTCCACCATCTGCTCCGCCGTCATCTTCTGGGGCATCAGCAGGATCAGGCTTCGCGTCATCTGCGCGGACAGGTCTGCGCCGTCCAAGCCGTGCTCTGCCAGTTCTTCCGCGGGGATGGTCAGCCCGCGCTGATCCAGTGTCATTTCGTTTTTCATGTTCATTGTCCTCCTATTTCATGTAAAGGCCGGTGGGGGATATGCACCAACCGGCAGGCTTTTCCGTTGCTGTCATAATCGTCAAAGAGCGTCATCTGCGGCGCGAAGATCCGGGGATCGTAGTTGGTCATGATGTATTCCGCGTAGGTATCGTTTTTCTTCTTGGACTGGCTGTTGGGGCGCTCCACCTCGTAGATAAAGAAGTCATCGTACAGCTCGCGGATATATGCGCAGTTGTTATAGGACACCATGGCGAATCCCCTGTGCGCCGCCAGCGCGTCATGGAGCCGCTGGTGGTCGCTGCGGGGAAATTCCACCGTGTAGCACTCCGCCTCATAGTAGGGCGGGTCGCAGTAGATCACAGTCTGGGGATCGTTGCGGGAGGCGATGATACTCTCAAAATCGCGGTTTTCCAGCGCCACATCCTTCAATCGGCGGGAACACTCCCAGATCTCGTGGAAAAAGCGCCGGATGTCGCAGGATGCCGTGCCATAGCTGCCGCCGCTGCCGTTATAACTGTAACGCTGCAATTTATAGAACGCCGCCGCACGGCGCACATCTCCCAGCGCCGCGTGCTTCAGCAGCAGCCCCTTGACCTCCGCCGCCTGCGATGCCGGGAGCATGACCTCCGCCAGCTCCAGCTGCTTCTGCATATACTCCGCGGTGAAGTCCTCACCCTGGAGGAACCGCAGCAGCACATCAAACTCATCATGGGCATTGACGGGGAGAAATTCCAATTCCCGCACCAGCTCCAGCGGGCGGTACTTCACGCAGAAAAACAGGTTATACAGGTCGTGGTTCAGGTCGTTGTAGATCTGCAGGCAGCCCTTCGGCACGGCGGTGTTTAGCGTGATGATGCCGCTGCCGCCGAACACATCCACCAGCGTTTGATAGCGGGTGGGCAGCAGCATCTGAATGGCCCACATGAGCTGCGCCTTGCCGCCCACCCATGGGATGAGCTTTTTCGTGCGCTCCTTCATTCCCCGAATTTCTCCAGCGCACGCTCCAAGCCGCTGATGGCGGCGTCCAGTCCCTTGCGCATCTTCTCCAAGGTGCGGATGGTGTCATAGACTTCGGCGGCGGTCTCCGCGTAATAGTAGCCCCGCTGGTCTGCCGCGATGGGAACGGTATCCCGGCGCAGGCGATTTACCCGCTTCCGCAGCTCGTTGCCGCTGATGGCCAGCGTCCGTTCCAGCTCCCGGCTGCTAACGGCGTTTTTTCGCCCCTTATATCCGTTCTCCAGATATCTGGCGATGGTTTCGTTTGTCACTGTCATGCTCCTTTCCGGCGGCCGCTCACCGAAAAGGGCGCAAAAAGAGGGATCGCTGTCCCTTTTCGGTAAGCGGTCCCTTTGTTATCGTTGTTTGTCTGTCAGCGGCGGCACTCTCTGCGGCCGCAAGGTCGGGTACGCCTTGCCGCAAAAAATACAGCGGCGGCAATTACTGCCGCGATAATGCAAATCGCTTTTTTCATAGTGTTTTTCTCCTTAATCTTGTAGCCTTTCACACACCACCACATACCGCTGTCGCCCACCCGAAGCATAGGGGTGGCAGGTCAGCAGGGTCAGCAGGTCGCGGTTTGGCTGGATCTTGATCTTCTCCGCCTCGTGGGGCTGGATGACCTGAATGCCCGTTACGGTGTAGGTCAGCGTTTCCCACAGGTTGGTGAGCTGCACGGTATCGCCCACCTGCAGGCGGTCGATGTGACGGAAGTAGTCCGCGCCGCGCCAGCCACGGTGTCCGGCAATGACGCAGTTGGTGTTGTCGCCGCCAATGGGCGCTGACGTGCTGCCTAACACCGCTGCACCGAGGGCAAGATGTTCGTCCGATGCGCCCAAGTAGACCGGCATGGTCAAGTCCATGGCCGGGATCTCCAACACGCCGATGATATCATCCTCGACGCCGTAGGCGGTGAGGTCAGCGGCAGGCTCCTCACAGGCTTCCAAGCTGGTGAGGTTGGATTGCTTTTCGGCATAGATGCGCTGGTTATAGGCTTGCAAGGCCGCCAGCAGCTTGGGATACGGATTTGGCTTGCGTTCTTCAAGAAAACTCTGCACCGCTTCATCCGTGTCGGCTTGCAGTCTGTGCCCAGTGAACACCGGCCACAGCAGAACGCAGACGCCAGCCGCAGCCAACAGTGCCGCCAGCAGCAACGATTTCTTACGCATGGTGCTTCCTCCGTTTTACGATGAAATACCCGCCGCCGACCACTGCCGCCGCGCCAAGGCCGATAGCCAAGCCTGTCAGATAGTGCCGCATCCACGAGGACGCGGCTTTCTGTGTTTCGGCAGCTTCCGCTTCCTGCTCCGGCGTGTACGGCACACGGTGGCCTCGCACCAGCAGCCGGTGGGTGTTGACGCCAAACGGCGTGCAGGTCACCAGCGTCACCAAGTCCTTGCCGTTCTCGATTTGCAGCAGGCTGGTGTCTGTCGGCAGTACAGTAGCGATATTGTCCACCTGATATGCCAACGTATCGCCCAGCACATGGATGTAAAACGTGTCGCCCTCTGCAAGCTGGTCAATGTCCGAAAACAGCTTGGAACTTGCCATGCCGCTGTGGGCGGACAGCACCGCGTGGGTGCTTGCGCCGCCCACTGGCAGGGATGTACCTACCACATGGCCAACCGACTTTTCCAGCGTGTCGGCGCTCGTGCCATGTTCCACCGGCAGGTACACGCCGATTTTCGGAATTTCCACATAGCACATGACACCGCCCACGATGAGCTGCTGGGCATACGCCAAGGGAGGGGCCGAAGCCCCTCCCTCCGTGATGGCCGCGCCGGACAGTATGGCGTTGTACTGCTCTGCGGCTTCACGCTGTGCAGTCAGCTCAGCTTTGTCGGTTTCTTCAATAGCGGCGGTGTAGGCGGTTTCGATGTCAGAGTGGTATTTGGCATTGACTGCCTCGCTGATTAACGGATAGAGCAGCAGCCCCAGCGCAGCAACGCCGCAAGCCGCCGCCAACAGCCAGCGCTTCACTGCTCGTTACGCTTGCGGGACTTCACCACGATAAACGCCGCAGCACCCAGCAGGGCCACGCCGCCGATGGTGAACATCCAAGTGCCGTAGCCGCCCGTCTTGGGCAAATCAAAGCCGGGGTTGTTGACCACGGTCAGGGGGACGATGGCGTTGCCGTCCGTCATGCTGACGGTCTTGCCGTTGACGGTGCCGGCGGCGGTCAGCAGCTTGGCGCCACACTGCTCGCAAGCGCCGTTTTCCTTAGTGGTGATGACGATCTTGACCGCTTCCTTGAGGAGAATGTAGCCCTTGTCGGTGGTAGTCTCAGTCAGGGAGTAAGTGTCATCCTCCAGCCCCTTCACCACCACATGACCCTGCACGTTGGGGACGAAGGTGGTGGCGTCCGCTTTCTTGGCGGCGAAACCCTTGGCGTAGTACACGCCGTCCTTCAGGTCGGCAATGATGTAACAATCGTCGGTATCGTTGTGCAGCAGGAACTTGACGTTCTGCACCTTGCCGCCGTTGTCGCTGAACTGCTTGAGAACGTTGATACCGTAGGTGTAAACATGGCAGCAATCATTCAGCGTGTCAAAATAGGTGGTGTTGGTGCGCTTCCAAGTCAGCACGACCTCGTTGGGGTTGTCCTTGTCGCCCATCTGGGCGTCGGCAGTCAGGGTGGCGGCGTAGGTGATGCGCATGGTGCAGTCGGAGTAGCCGCGCTTCACGCTGTCAGTGTAAACAGTAGCCGCTTCGTTGATCTCGGTCAGACCGGCCTCGGTCATGTGGATGCTCATGGTGTTGGCGGTATCGTCATAGGTCACGGTGAATTTGCCAGAGTTTTCGTCCCAAGTGGTGATCTTATCGGTACAGCCGGTATCCTTGAAGAACTCGATGACCACATCGTTCTTGTTGTACTTGATACCCTTGCTCAGCGTATCCACATAGGTATACTCACTCAGGCTGGTCGCCTTGGAGGTAATGGTGGGCAGGGTGCTGATGATCTGGTAGTCCACCACATCGCCCACGGAAGCGGTGGCAGTATGGGCGTAGCCATCCCCAATGTCGGTCAGGCTGCCGTTGTTCTTGCCGGTGCTGTTCTTAGCCTCGCGCACGGTCTTGTCCAGCGTGGGGTTGCCGGTCTGGTTCTTAGGGTACACGGTCACATCGTAGTTCCACGCAGCGCCGTCCACGGTAGTCATGGGCAAGCTGACGAAGAAGGGGTTGCAGGTGCTGGTGACATTCTCGGGAACGCGGGTCTCCACCACCAGATACAGACCCTGCTCCATATCAGAAGCGGAGGTATGACCGGCAGCGTCCGTCTCAGTCATGGCCGTGCCATTCTTGACCGCAGCTTCCAGCGCGTTCTTGACGACGGTAGCATTGGCGGACAGCGCAGCGGACAGCTTGTTGTTCAGCAAATCGGAAGTGTAGTAGTTTTTGCCGTTTTCGCTCTTGTGGGCATCTGCGGCGGTCACGCCGATGGCGGACAGCACGGCGTCCGCTCCGTCAAAGCCGTACAGCACGCCCACCTGACGCTGGCCGTCCACCACCTCATTATTCATGGCGATGTCGGCCACGCGGAGGTAGGTAAACTCCACGCCCTGCACGGCGTATTTTGCCAGCTTGTCGATAACGGCATCGTCATGCAGGCCGGTGCTGACATAGGATTCCGCGTCCCACGCGCCGTCCTTGCTGGCCATGGTGATGTCGTACTTATAGATGTTCAGGGACGCTTTCTTGCCGGGGTCGATGGTAGGCGCAGAATCTGTTGCGGCGAACGCCGTGGTCATCAGGCCGATGACCATAAGCGCCGACAGCAGCAGCGCCACTACGCGATGGATCTTTTTCATGTTCAGTTGTTCTCCTTCTTGAATTCAGATTTTTTGCAAAAATAAACACCCATGCCCAGCATGAGTGCCGCAAACAGGATGGGTGCAGCGAAGCCACGACCGCCCGTAAACGGCAGCACAAAGTCCGCATTGTTGCAGAGGGTCACGGTAATGTCCGGCGCGTCCGCCGTCAGTGCATCCACCGATACCGGCTCGGGCAGCAGGGTATAGCCTGCGGGTGCTTTGACCTCGGTGACGCGGTACTTCACCCCAAGCTTGAGATTGTCCCACTTGGCTGCGCCGGTGCTGTCAGTGGTGGACTTGCCGATTTCTGCCCAGCTTTGACCGTCTGTGGACATCTCCAGCAACAACTCCGCCCCGGCAAGCGGCCCGCCTGTGGCGTCGATTTTGCGGATGGTCAGACTGCCCTTGGTAGGCATGTTCTCGCGTGTGACCTTTACATGGAGATTTTCGCTGGTCAGGCTGAATTCGTACCTGGTGTTGTCCAGCAGATAGCCGCTTACAGTGCTGATCTCCTGATAAGCGTACTTTCCGGGCTTCAGGCCGGAGAAGGTCACCTTGCCGTTACCGTCAGTGGTGCCATCCGCGATCTTGCTGCTGTTGGCGTCAAAAAGCCGGTACACCACACCGGCCAGCGGCTGTCTGGTTTCGGCGTCTACCTTCAGGATCTCGATGCTGCCCTTGGCCAGCGCGTTGGTACGCTGCTCGGTGATATGCAGCGCCGCCGTGGAGATGGTGACTGTGTATCTGGTGCTGTCCACCACATAGCCCTCCGGCGCGCTGATCTCCTGATAGGAATAGCTGCCCAGCGGCAGGTCGCTGAATACCGCCCTGCCGTCCGCACCGGTGGTCACATCGGCCACTTTATTGCCGCTGGCATCAAACAGGCGGTAGGTGACGCCTGAAAGTGCTGCACCAGTATCGGCGTCCACTTTGTTGATGGTGAGAGAACCCTTCTCCTCCACGATGTTGACCTTAAAATGCACATACGCCCACACGGGGTCGGGCAGGGTGGTCAGCGCGGCGCAGGCCTGATAATTGCTGCCGTTGCTGGGCTCCAGCAACACGGACTCCGTGCCCTCCACGTCCAGCGAGTAGCCGTAATCGCTGCTGACGCAGCCGTTCAGCTGCGCTCCGGCCTCCTTGGTGGCCGTGACCGTCAGCACGTTGCGCCGCTGGCTGATGGTCACACCGCTGATGTTGGTGCGAAAACGATACTGCGACAGCACGCCGTTGGTGTCGGTGGCCGTCCCGGTGTACTGGCTGCCGTCCCACTTCAGTTGGATAGCATTGCTGTCCGAAAGCTGATTGCGATACCGCACCGCAAAGCTGGGGATCGTGCCGTGCTGCATGATGCGGTCGATGATGATGTCATACGCCACCGCCACATCGTCGCCGGCATAGTGAAACAGCTCCTTGCAGGTGGTGTCATACAGCGTGTAGGGGTACGTCGTGCCGCGGTAGCCGCAGACGAACTCCCAGATGATGGCCTGCGTCGCAAGCTGCGCACAGTCCGGGTGCATATCGAAGCCGTAGTTGCCGCCATAGCCGTAGGCCATGGCCAGCGTCACGGCGTACCGCTGGTTCCAGCTCAGCCCGCTCCAGCTGACGGAGGAGTATTCGGCGTCGCCCTGGGGCGAACGCACAGCTGGCTCCATGCAATAGGCGGGCACTGTTGCGCCGGTATCGTCCCGCGTGAAATATTTCAGCTTCGTGCTGGTAAATGCACCCCATTGGGACACCGGCGTCTTGTCCTCGTGGTAGCGATACTCGTTGCCGCCGCTGATGGTGCCGGTGACGGTCTCGGCGTGGGCCGTCACGATGGACAGCCCCATGAGCGCCGCCAGCAGGCACACCAGTGTCAGCAGCTTTGGAATGGTTTTCTTCATGCAATGTCCTTTCTCCCAACGCAAAAGGCCGGCAGCTTTCGCTGTCGGCCCTCTGGTGGGTATTCAATTTTATCCGTACAGCACCACCACGATATACTCGTCCGATGCCGCGTTGTAGCGCACGGTGCAGTTGAACCGTGCGTAGGCGCTGACCGTGTCCGCGCCGTCCATGGCTGCAAGGTAGTCAAAAGTGGCTTCCACGTTGCCCCGCGCCGCACGGTTCAGCGCCTCCTGCCCGCCGTTGGCCGCCAACCACGCCACGCTGTCCGCCGTGCCGGGGAAGTAGCTGGAATCGGCAGTCGTCATGGTGGTGTCGATGGTCACGCCATACTGCGCTTGCGCGTATTCGTTGCCCGCCTGCACCGCCTCCGCCACTGAGTAGATGTCCCCGCTGGCCACAGGCGGCGCAGGGTCAGGCTCGGGCGTAGGCACAGGCGTAGGTTCAGGTGTCGGAGCAGGTTCGGGTTTGGGCGCTGGTGTAAGTGTAGGTGCAGGGTCTGATTTGGCCTCTGACTTGGATGCCGCTGGCGCTTCAGACACAGCAGGCCGCCCCGCTTCGGCGGATGCAGGCTGCTTTTCGACTGCCTTATCCGCACCCTTTGGCGCATCCATTTGCTCGGCAGGCTTTGCCGCGATCGCATTGTCCCCGGCTTCTGTGCTTTCGTCCACTGCCTCCGCCTTTGCTGGAATCATCGGCGCTTCCTTTTGTTCCTGCGTCACTTGCGGGATTGTCTCGGTTTCTGCTGCAATCGGTGCCTGCCCGCAGGCAGACAGGAGCAGCAGGATACTCATTAGTAATACTGTGATCTTTTTCATCTGTGCCATCCTCCTTTGTGTTTTGGTAGCACAAACAACTATCACACAACTGCCCGCAAGTCAACGGAAAGACGCGAAACGGTGGAAACAAAATAGGGAGGCCCTCTGGCACTGACGTTGCCGCTCATGCCGGACCTCCCATATCCATCTGTTTTTCCTGCGATGGAGACAGCATCGGCTGATAATCTGCGCGATGCAGCAGGCCGTAGGGTGTCAGCGCGGCGTTGTCATGCCGGATCACCTCGTTTCCGTAGGCGAAGAGATTTACATGGGGAATCAACTGCTCTGCCGCGGCATCGTCCAGCAGAAAGCGCAGCTGGTCTACGGCTGTCTCTTGCGGTGAGCTGATCTCCGGCGTAAGGATGTATTCGTCCATGCGCTCCGCCAGAAGGATAGCCGTTCCGATGTCCTGTACCTCAAACTGCTCCAGCAGTGCTTTCAGTTTTGGGAGCTGTACCTGTCGGGCAGGGATATTCTTCACCGCTTTGGCAAACTCATTGAAGGCTTCCATTTCTGTGGGCAGATCAGCAAACGTTGCCGCATTGGGGATGATGCCATCGTAGTCGAGCACGGCAGTATTTTCCCATTGCAGTGTACCAAGCCGCTCCTGCGCTTCCTCCAACTCTTTTCCCGAGGCGGGGAGATCCAGTGTTACCGTGCGGTCGTCTCGATAATCCGGGTGCAGGCCGAAGGTCAGCTGGAAGAGATACCCCGGCTTTTCCGGCAGCTCCTTGGGGCAAGGCGGCGCTGTCAGCAGACCGCCGTCCCGCACCACATAGCACCCGCCCACATAAACGCCGCCCTCGCCGGTGCGGAGCGCCTTGCCGATTTTGGCGAAGTCCAGCATCTCGAATACCGTGTCTGATATCCCTTCCAGTTCCGGCATGAAGTCGTTTTCCGCATAAAAGCGCCCAAGCTGCGCATCGTCCGCGGCATCCACCACATGGCAGCAGTCCGCACTGGCGCTGACAGCCAGATCCCGCAGCTCCTGCATAGTGATGATACCGCCGTTGGACTGTACCTTTTCCTGCACTGCCATCTCCAGCAGCCCCCGATAGGCGATGCCCTGTATCGTATCCAACCTTGCCAACTCTCCGGCGAGGTCATTCAACTCATTGAGGCTGATATCCAGCCCTGCCAAATGGGGCGCAAGTGCATCGAACCTGTAATACTCGTCGATTTCCAGATACAGCGTTTCGCCCTCCTGCAAGCGCACCTTGTCCATTGCGTCCCACAGCGCCCACGGGGAAGCGGGCAGGTCGAGCTCTGCGTGCGCTTCGTTATCAGGGACGCCCTCTTTTGCCAAATACACACCGAAGATATTCTTATCCAAGGGTCATCCCTCCCATCTGCGGAGCGTCCTGCTCATAGCTGGCAGGGTTTGCGCCAGGAACATTCCATCCGTGTATGCTGCCGCATTCCATGGCAAGCCGCTGCGCCTGCGTCACGCCGAGGCGCTCATTGTTGTAATCGGCCAGTTCCCGGTTCTGCGCAGGATCATCTGTAGACCAGTCACTGGGATAATAGCCGCTCTCACCGCGCTTGATGCAGATGAGTGCGCCGGTAGATGCCAGGATAGAGAAGCACAGCTCCGGCAGACCTTCCGCCAGCTTGGGAGCAAACAGCTCTTGCTCCGTCTGAATGCTCCACTGATCCGAGTTCCAGAAGTGGATATATAACTCGCTTCCACCATCCACGCGGATCTCTTGCTGCTCAAAGCTCTCGCCCCAGCCGTCCGACGCCTGCCCGGTGATAAAATCTTTCAGGGTGTCCATCTCTGCTGTGCTCAGTCCTCCGGCAACGCGGCACTCCGCCACACCCCAGAGCTTCCGATCCCGGCTTTCCACGGTGAATACGGCGGAATGTACCTTTCTGTCGATGCTGTCGGCCACATCGTACCAGTGCATGAGGCCGCGTTCCGTTTCCTCCGGCATCCGATTTTTGACCAGCGCCGCCGTGATCTGATCCTGATAGCCCCGTAGTTCGTGACCCTCCAGCAGCTCACTGTATTCATCCATATCGCCGTATTCGTTCGGCGCAAAGAGGTCAGCGGTCAGGGGCATATACAGCTTCAGCGTGGTCAGCTTCGGCGGCAGCACGGAGAAGCTGTCCTCGCCGGGGACAAGCGCCAGCGTCCTGCCGTTGTCCCATTTCATATGGAGCTGGCCGATGTCATCCACGAAGTCCACCTCACCCTCTGTACCGGGCGCGATGGGCGCGTAGGGATCGTCCATGCTGTTGAGCCGGATGCGGGTTCCGGGCGGATATTGCTCCTTGATGAATTCCACCATTTTTCTGTCCATGTTCACATACCTCCGAAAGTCATGCCCGGTTCGGGCGGATTTTGGTAGTCATCTAACTGGCGGGAATTCTCCTCGCCATAGAAGTCGTAGGCCATATCGTCCACCGCCTTGCGGACGCTGGGATCGTCGGTCAGCACCTCGTAACGGAAGCCTGTGGTGGGGCGATACGGAAGTTCTTCCCTCACACACTGGAGAAAGGCTTCGGCATCGGTAAATTCCTGTGCATCGCCATTGGCATAGGACACACGGCCCACCAGGGGCTTGTCCCGCGCCATGTTCTGCCGCTGGACATCCAGATCATAGGCCGTACAGTAGCAGTTATAATCTCCAGGGGACGGATTGCAGCGCAGGCAGTACCGGTAATGCGCGGTTTCCACGATGTAGCCGTAGTTCTGTACATAGCCGCCGTCGATTTTTCCGCCGTGGTCATAGCAGAAACGCTCCATAGCGAAGCGGTTTTTCAGCACACTCTCCCGCAGCGTGTCCACGACCTCCTGCAGCTCCGCTTTGAACACAGGGCTGTTCAGTTCCTCCGGGCCGCGGGGCCACCATGTATGCCAGAACTCGTTGCCGCTGCGTCCGAAGTCCATCCGGACATGTCCAACGGTACCCAGCCGCTTATCTTCTTCGGGGTGCGGGGTATAAAATAAGCCCGCCTCCTCCGGGCGGGCAGGTCGGATATGAAATTTCATGTTCTCCGCGGGATAGGGGAGCTGATGCGCCTCGCAGAACTCACGGAGCGTCATGTCGCCTTCATCGAGAAAACCGAGTTCATCCCGCACATCCAGCCGTCCGGACTTAGGCATCGCCAGCTTTTCCGGCATCAGCACCGAGCCTGCGTGGTTGACCACAACATTTTCTTCCATGTAACACAGCTCACCGGGATCATCGTCAGAGCCGCGAATGTCATAGCAGTACCAGCCCTTCGGCACGGTATCACGGGCGATGCGCCCGTTGGTGAACAGCGCGGGCTTATCAAATACTTCAAGGTGCTGGAATTTATCTGTTCTTGCGTTGACTTTCAAAATTTCATGCCTCCCATCTGCGGCGTGTACGATTCATCCCGCCAGTTGTTTTTACATCCTTCGAAACGGTTGACCAGTTCTGTGGCAGTAAGGGCTACAGTAGGCGGTTCTATCGTTTCTGAGAAGCAGTCCTCATCCAGCTCGAACCAGCAGTGATCCACCGCAGGATCATACCGGTCGAAGCGGCGTTCCGGCAGTCCTACTTGCCTTGGAATGAAGTATTCGCCCATTTCGCAGCTATCTTTGATGGTACGAGCCTGTTCCGTAGTCAGCGTACCGGCAATGACGCATTTATTGTGCATCTTGTAGTTATCGGCATCTCTGTACAGATATGAGATCTTGGTGTTCATAGGTATCACTCCCTTCTTTTGGGCAACGGCAAACATACTACACATCTGCCGCAAAGTCTACTGAAACATCTGCTGCCCCTGCGTCTGCTCCTGGAAGGGCGGGTCCAAGCGCCGCAGCAGGCCGAACTCTGTTTTTGTCACGCAGTCGTTTTCCATGCAGTCCTGACCGTATTTCTCAAAATCCATGTAGCCCTCCAGCTCGTAGATGGCTTCATCATCCAGCCCCAGCGTTTCCTGCAATCGCTGCTGACCGTAACCATAAGCACCCTCCGTGATGCGCTGATAGTTGTCCAGATTTCGCAGGAGTTCACAGGCTCCGCGCAGCGTATCCGGCCGCTCGGCCTCCAGCACGGCGGCGTAGGTCAGGAGCATCCCGTCCTTCTGCCAGATGCCCTCCAAGGCTTCCGCAAAATCGTTGTAATCCTCCACGGCGGGGCAATCCGTGTCGCAGATCAGCTCCCCAATGTAAGGCACCTTGAAACGAATATCACAGAGCAGGGCATCCGCGAAAACATCAATATCAAGATAATTTTTCACCGCGTCGAGGTAGTCCTCGTCAGCGGGGAGGACGAGGGTGTAGTCCGGCTTTCCATCGACGCGCAGCGTCATGCGGAGCATTTCATCCCTGCTCTCATCCCGCCAAGGCTCTGCCGGCGAAAGATAGCTGCGGTCGATCCCCATATCCGGCGTCAGCAAGCTGCGGGCGTTGGGAACAAAGGCGCTGTACCGGGCGTAGTTATACCCCTGTGGGTCAACAAGGAAACCGTCCTTTCCCTCCGCGTCGAGGATGAGCAGGCAGTGCCTGGCATCCTCATCGTGCCGGATGGCGTTTTTATTCTCTGCGATAAAATCATAATCAGCCAGCAGTGCGCGGCTGAACAGCCGGAACCGTGGGCTTGGCAGCTCGATGACCTTATCCACGGCACAGGGGTCTGCCTCACACCCGGTCTGCTTACACTTCAGTTCCGCCCGAATGATCATCGTGAAAGCCCTCCCATCTCCATGTGGCTGCTCTGGCTGCCGTTCATCACTTCTTCCATGTTGTAATAGCCCTTGTATGCGATGTAACCCCGGTCGGTGAACATCCCGTCCTCCGCGTTCATGCGCTCCGTGCCGTACTTTTCATAGTCATAAAAAGCATCGAGGTTTTCGTCATACTCAAAGCGGCCGGACTGCTGGATCATGTACTTGCCATACTCCTGCGGCGTATGCGCACCGGGGGCAAAGTCAAAGAGGTCAAGGCTTTCCGCAAGGTTTTTGATCTGTGCCGCGGACTTTGGCTCTGCCAGCATGACCACGGCGCCCAGCTTTTCCATATCTGCATTTGATAACCCACCCGTTGCCGCTGCCAGTTCGTTGAGGTCGGAGAGGGTTTCGTACTCCATATCCAGAAGATCATCCACCTCATTGGGGAGCTGGCTGTCCTCCAGCCGCAGGCGGACATCGGCGGGATCT
>OBDM01000426.1_pt1 | contig 17490 bp, 14 predicted proteins | sample 1518281 | NCBI WGS metagenome assembly OBDM01 (sample SAMN01760942, study PRJEB22395) | human gut metagenome | reverse complement strand
TTTTTAAGTTTTTCAAGGATGCGATGCTTTCTCTTGTTCACTGCTACCTCCTATTTGGAAGGGAAGACAGCAGTAGTCATGATAGTATCGACATACATCATTGCAGGCATTTTGAAACCTGTCCTGCGCATAATATTGCGCAGTGTACTTGGAGGGAGAGTGTTGCTGTATCTCGGGTAAGGAGTTACCTGAGATAATACACTCTATTATAATGTCTGCAAACACCCGACATTTTCCAGGGAGCTTTCTATTCTCCCATACTTGACATATTTTTTGGACTTTCTTGTCCAACCTTCTCCGTTTGAGTCCCTGACTCTTTGACCGTTCATTACAGATGTCCTGCAGTTCTTTAAGTGTTTCCATGTGAATCTCCTTTGGGCTTATGCCCACATTTTACTCCTAGCTATTGCTAGTGTACCTTTATTATACCACATACTTCACATAAAGTCAAGATTATGTAAAATTTATAAAAAATATTGCGTTATTTTAAAAAATGGGATATAATTAGTTATTAAATTAAGGGGATAGTGAATAAGCATGCCTAATAAAGAAACTCATAGAGCATTTAACCAGTTGTTAAATACTTTTTTAGAAATTAATAATAAAGAGGAAGAGTTGGCACAAGATGGTACTAGTAGTATAAAATTAGTACCTATATTTTTGTATAATGATACAGACAAAAAACTAAAGGTAGAATTTAAAATTGGAAACAAACAATTAACTAAGATTAATAATCTTCCAGATTTTTTTGAAAGAATGCTTAATAGAGAAAAATATAAATATAACAATGTGCTAGAGTTTATACATGAGGAAAATGCTTTTGAAGAGCAAAGTAGGCCTTTGCTAAAATTTTTACTAAAATATGCAGAAATAATTAAATATGCAAATGATGTAAATAATAACTATGCATATTATGGAAGAAACTTTAATGTGAATAATGTTGTATTATCAAATACAGGTTTAGATGAACTATTTGAAATATTAAAAGGAAAAACAGTAGAATTTGAAACAAAAACAGGAGAAAGAAAAATTCAATTTATAGATGAGCCAATAGATATAAAATTTATATTAGAAAAATCAGATGAAAGTACATATTGTTTAACACCTAATATAGATGTGTATGGGTATGATATATTTTATGGAAAAAATTATTCTTATTTTTTGATCGATAATAAGATGCACAAATGTTTACCAAAAGTGGAAAATAGGAACTTAGAATTGCTAGAAGTGTATAAAAAAAATTATACTCAATCAATAGTATTTAACGAAAATAATTTAAGAAATTTTTTTGCAATTGTTGTACCAAAAATAAAAGATAATTTTGAAATAAAAAATATAGACAAAGAACAAATAGAAAAATACATGCCTAAAGATTTGTATGTAAAAATATATTTGGATTATAACGAAAAAGGTTATATAATAGCAGATGTTAAATTCTGTTATGGAAATGTGGAATTTAATCCAATAAAAAACGTAAATTTGGAAATAACAAGAAACGCTATACAGGAAAATGAAGTACTTGATACATTTGTACAAACAGGTTTTATGCTTGATAGTGCAAACGCAAGATTAGTATTAGCAAATGATGAAAAAATATATAATTTTTTATCAAAAGAAATAGAAGATTATATGAAAAAATTTGAAGTCTTGGTTGCAGAAGACTTCAAAAAAAAGGACATAAAAAAAATAAAAATAAAATCAATAGGGGTAAAAATAGAAAACAATTTATTAGACATAAACTTGGAAGATTTTAAATTTAATATTTATGAAATAAAAGATATTATAAATAAATACAAACTAAGAAAGAAATTTTATAGATTAAAAGATGGAACTTATATTTCTTTAGAAAAAAATAGCAGTTTAGATTTTTTAGAAAATTTGACAGATAACATAGAAATGGAAGATGAAAATGTAGAAGAAAATTCAATAAAATTGCCAATATATAGAGCTTTATATTTAGAAAAAATATTTAAAAACATGCCTAATACTAATATACAAAAAAATGAGTATTATAAGAATATGATTAGCCAAATAGAAGATAGGCAAATAGATTTAAGTACAAAAATTCCACCAAAATTAAATGCAGAATTAAGAACATATCAAAAAATAGGTTATAAATGGTTGAGAACATTAGAACAATATAAAATGGGAGGAATTTTAGCAGATGATATGGGCTTAGGAAAAACAATACAATTATTAGCTGTTATACTTTCATATGTTCAGAAAAACAAAGGAAATGTAAAGCCCTCTATAATAATATGCCCAAGCTCTTTAGCACTAAATTGGTATAATGAAATTCAAAAATTTACTCCCACATTAAAAGCATTAGTAATAAGTGACGATTACTTAGAGAGAAAAAGAAAAATAGAAGAAATAGGCAAATATCAAGTAATAATTACATCATATGATTCTTTAAAAAGAGACATAGATTTATATGAAAATTATTGTTTTAAATATGTTGTAGCAGATGAGGCACAATATATAAAAAATAATAATACAAAGAACTCAAAGGCAATAAAAACAATTAATGCAGAAACAAAATTTGCATTAACAGGAACACCGATAGAAAACTCACTATCTGAGTTATGGTCAATATTTGATTTTATAATGCCTGGTTATTTATACAAATATAAAAAATTTAAAGAACTATATGAAACACCTATAATAAAAGAACAAAATGAAGATGTAATGAACAAGTTAAAAAAACAAATTGAGCCATTTGTTTTAAGAAGAACAAAAGGGGAGGTTTTAACAGAACTTCCGGACAAAACTGTAACTATATTAAATAATGAAATGTCAGAAGAGCAATATAATATATATATGTCATATATGGCACAAGCTAGAAAAGAAATAATGAGCCAGATAGATATAAATGGATTTGAAAAAAGTCAAATAAAAATATTATCACTGTTAATGAGATTAAGACAAATATGCTGCCATCCAAAATTATTTTTAAGAGAATATGAGGGAGAAAGCAGTAAGCTAAACCAATGTATAGAAATAATACAAGATGCTGTATTAGGAGGACATAAAATACTACTGTTTTCAAGTTATACTTCAATGTTTGAAATAATAGAGGAAAAATTGAAAAACATTGGAGTAAAATATCTTAAATTAACAGGACAAACTAAAGTTGGAGAAAGAATAGAGTTAGTAGATAAATTTAATACAGATGAAAATATAAAAGTATTTTTAATTTCGTTAAAAGCGGGTGGAACAGGTTTAAACCTTACAGGAGCTGATATGGTAATACATTATGACCCATGGTGGAATTTGTCTGCAGAGAACCAAGCAACAGATAGAACATATAGAATAGGTCAAAAAAGAAATGTACAAGTATATAAACTAATTACAAAAAACTCAATAGAAGAAAAAATATATGAACTACAACAGAAAAAAGCAAAATTAATAGATAATATGTTATCAACAGATGCAACTTTTATAAATAAATTATCAAAAGATGATATATTAGCACTGTTTGAATAAGAAATAAGCAAGAAAGTTTCAAAAATTTGTTTTAATAAAGTATATATTATATTAAAAAGAGGGAAAACCCTCTTTTTAATATTGTATATTTTCTGTTGTTCCATCTGTTAATAATACTTTTATACTCTCTGGTCCGCCATTTCCTAAGAATTCAGCTACACCACTGGCAACTTTGATTTTTTGTTGGTTAGGATCACTTGAATTTGGATCATGTATTACATATAAATCGTTATTTTTTGTTATAAAATATAAATCTATATCGTTAAATACTGATTTAGTTACTTTGTATAAATATTTAGCATTAGTATTTTCAATTAATACTGCTCCCATACTTTCGCTTATGGCAATTGAACCATTTTCTATTGAAGCCACTACATCAGTATCATGACTAGGTGAACCATAATATGTAACACTATCTATTAGTGTTACAGTAGTATATCTATAAAAATCATTTGTTGTATATTTAATGGTATTTGTGGTTTCATTATCATCATCAAAAGAAGTAGATTCACTTGAATTAAGTGGCACTTGTATAAATGAATTTTTTCCATTATTTTTGTTATTAACATTGTTTTTAAAATCTAATAATACTTTTTCAATATAAAATTTATCACTTGTGTCATCGCTTTTGATGTTGTTATATTTAATAATAGCAGAAACTAGAGTACATACAACAAGCACAACAAATATTATAATAGCTATAATTGCAGGGACCATAGAAGTTTTTGGCTCTTCTTCTCCTTTTAATCTTATATGAGTATTTTGTGCTTTCCAGTTTTCCATTTTAATAGGTAACCAAAAGCCATAAATTCCAAATGTAATAACAGTTAAAAACCACCATAACAAATAATGACCAATTAAACTTAAAGAACTTCCATTAAATACAATTCTTTTGCGATTTATAATGGTGTGTTTTGCAAGCCATTTTTGCTTGTAACATATTCCAAAAGGATATAGTATTCCTAAAGAAATAATAGTTAGGAAATTGCAAAGTAAATTTACACCTATTACTCCTAAAACCCCACCATCAAAATAGCTTTCACCTTTTACAAATGTTTCATCTTCAAAGTGAATATTTGAAACTATCCATTGTTCCTTTCTTATTGGAATCCAAAAACTATAAATTCCCAATGTTATAATAGTAAAAAATATCCATTTAAACCTTTGTACAAATAAAGAGGCGCCAGTTCCTTCAAATTTTAATCTTTTTCCATTGTAAATAGTATGGTCTATTTTATAAGCAATTAATAATTTCTCTGCCCATGCAGATGCTATTCCTAAAGTAGCAGCAGTTATTAGAAAAGATAAAATGCCATATCCAATTAATTCTAGGACTTTGCCATCAAAATAGGAATCAGTTCTTTCCACTTTTTTTCTACTTTAATTTCGTCATATACTGACTCTGTTTCACTTTGTTCAGTCTTTTGTTCGTTCATTATAAAATTTCCTCTCCTTTTTTATTTTATATAATTATAGTAGTATACAAATTAAAAAAAATCAAGTAAATATAGATATATAACAATGAAAAAAATGTTAAATTTTACTTGTACAACTAAATAAATTATGATAGAATATTTGACATAAGATTTGGGAGGAAACATATGTATAGAAACAAAAATTGTGGAGAATTAAATATTAAAAATGTAGGAGAAAATGTAGTAATAGCTGGATGGGTTCAAAGAATAAGAAATTTAGGCTCAATGAAATTTATAGACTTAAGAGATCAATTTGGCATAACTCAAATAATTGTAAATGATAATTGTGCAGATAATCTTGTAACAGAGTGTGTTATTCAAGTTGATGGAACAGTAATAGAAAGAACAAATAAAAATTCTAAAATACCTACAGGCGAAATAGAAATAGAAGCAAAAAAAATAGAAGTGCTTGGAACGTGTAAAAACATATTACCATTTGAAGTAAATTCGGAAAAAGCAGCAGATGCAAGAGAAGACTTAAGATTAGAATATAGATTTTTAGATTTGAGAAACGAGAAATTGCATAAAACAATTATACTTCGTAGTGAAATAATGAAAACTATTAGAAATAAAATGGACGAGCTTGGTTTTACAGAAATACAAACACCAATACTTGCAAATTCTTCGCCAGAAGGTGCAAGAGATTTCTTGGTACCAAGCAGATTACACCCAGGAGAGTTCTATGCTCTACCTCAAGCACCACAACAATTTAAACAATTGTTAATGGTTTCTGGATTTGATAAATATTATCAAATAGCACCATGTTTTAGAGATGAGGACCCTAGAGCAGACAGAGCACCAGGCGAGTTTTACCAATTAGACTTTGAAATGAGTTTTGCAGAACAAAAAGATGTATTGTCAGTATTAGAAGATATTTTTACAACAATATTTAAAAAACATACAAACTGGAAGATTACAGACACTCCATTTCCTCGTATACCATATAAAGAGGCAATGGAAAAATACGGTAGTGATAAACCAGATTTAAGAAATCCATTAATTATACAGGATGTAACACAATTATTTAAAGATACAGAATTTAATGCTTTTAAAGAAAAAACTATAAAAGCAATAATAGTAGAGAATGGTGCAGAACAAGGAAGAAAATTCTTTGATAATATGGGAGAATATGCTGTAAATGAACTAGAAGCAAAAGGATTAGCCTGGGTTAAATTTGAAAAGGAAAATGAGATTACAGGCGGAATAGCTAAATTTATAACTAAAGAAATAAAAAAAGGGTTAGAAGAAATTGGTGCTAAACCAAACGTTGCAATTTTCTTTATTGCAGATGAATTTAAAAAAGCACAAAAAATAGCAGGTGGAGTAAGATTAGAATTGGGTAAAAGATTAGATTTAATTGAAAAGGGAGTATATAAATTCTGCTTTATAGTTGACTTCCCAATGTATGAATTATCAGATGAAGGAACAGTAGATTTTAATCATAATCCATTTTCAATGCCACAAGGAGGCATGGAAGCATTAATAACAAAAAATCCACTAGATATTTTGGCTTACCAATATGATGCTGTTTGCAATGGGTATGAAATAACATCAGGTGCAGTAAGAAACCATAGCCCAGAGATAATGGTTAAAGCATTTGAAATTGCGGGATATGAAGAAGAAACAATTAAAACAAAATTTGGGGCATTATATAACGCGTTCCAATATGGTACACCACCGCATGCAGGAGCAGCAGCTGGATTAGACAGATTAGTAATGCTTGCAGCAAACTCTGACAATATAAGAGAAGTTATTGCTTTCCCTAAAAATAAAAAGGCAAGAGATTTGCTAATGAGAGCACCAAGCAAAGTAACAGAACAACAATTAAAAGATGTACATATAAAAATAGATGAATAAAGGTTTTGACTCAAGGAAGGATAAAGAAAAAATGAAAAAGGTTTTAATAGGAATGAGTGGAGGGGTAGATAGCTCAGTATCTGCCCTTCTTTTAAAAGAAAAGGGATATGAAGTAATTGGTGCAACAATGAAACTATGGGAAAGTGATGACGAATGTGTTGAGGGTGGATGTTGTAATTTAAACTCTACAATGGATGCAAAAAGAGTATGTGATGTTTTGAATATACCACATTATGTATTAAATTTTAAGGAAGAATTTAATAAATGTGTAATACAAGATTTTATATCTGAGTATAAAAAATGCAGAACTCCAAACCCATGTATAGAATGTAATAAGTACTTGAAATTTGGCATGATGTATGAAATGGCAAAAAAACTGAATTGTGATTATATTGCAACAGGGCATTATGCAAAAATCGAATATAGCGAAAAATATAAACAATATGTATTAAAAAAATCAAATGCAGGAAAAAAAGACCAGAGCTATGTGCTATATAATTTGCCAAGACAGATGACAGATAAGGTACTATTCCCATTAGGGGATTTTGAGAATAAAGAGCAAATAAGAAAAATTGCAGAGGAGCATAATTTGCAAGTGGCAAGAAAGCCGGATAGTGAAGATATATGCTTTATACCAGAAGGAGATTATAAAAAATTTTTAGAGGCAAATTCTGATTTAAAAGCAAAGGTTGGAAATATAGTAAATACTGAAGGAAAAATCCTAGGAAAACATGAAGGACTTTATAAATATACAATTGGGCAAAGGAAGGGCCTTGGAATTTCAAATGAAGTTCCACTATTTGTAAAAGGATTTAATCCCGAAAAAAATGAATTAATAGTTGGAGAAGAAACAGAAATATTTTCAAAAGAGGCAATAGCAAATGAAATAAATTTAATATTAATGGATGAAATAACAAGGCCGATGGATGTAAAAGCAAAAATAAGATATGCTGCAAAAGAAGCTGAATGTACAATTTACCCAGAAGAAGAAGGCAAAATAAGAGTAGTATTTAATCAGCCACAAAGAGCAATAACACCAGGACAATCAGTGGTATTTTATATAGATGATATTGTACTTGGTGGAGGTAAAATTTGTGATTTGTAAAAATTAAATGTTTTAATAAAAGGAATTGAATTTATATGGAAATAGAAAAAAACAAAGCAATAATAGAGGCAATTTTGTATTCGGCAGGTAGAGAAGTTAAGATGACAGAACTTATGTCAGCTTTGGAATTAGGAGCAAACGAAATTGCTAATATAATAGAAAGTATGAAAGAAGATTATAAGAATTTAAATAGAGGGATAGAAATAATAGAAATTGAAGGCTCATATCAACTATGTACTAAAAAAGAGTATTTTGATTATATATATCCAATATTTGACAATAGAGCGAAACCAAACTTATCACAGGCAGCACTGGAAACACTCGCTATTATTGCATATAATCCTAAAATTACAAGAGCAGAAATAGAAGCAATAAGAGGGGTAAATTCGGATGGAACAATATATAAATTATTAGAGTATAATTTAATTGCAGAGTCAGGAAAATCAGATGCACCAGGTAGACCAATGACATTTTCTACAACCACACATTTTTTGAAAATGTTTGGAATGTCAAATCTAAGTGATTTGCCAGATTTACCAAAATACAAACTTGATGAAAATAGACAAATAGTAATAGACGAAATTATAGAGGAAAAAGCAGAGGATCCTATACCGAGTGAGCAGGAAGAAGAACAAGAAAATGATGGGGCAGTTGTCTAAAGTATGCCTTAAGGAAGGAATGAAAATAAATGAAGTTAAGTGAAAGTTTTTTTTATACAATAAGGGAAGATTTGAAAGACGAGGAGTCTATAAGTGGAAATTTATTAGTTAAAAGTGGTATGTTTAAAAAAGTTGGAAATGGAATTTATATGAAATTGCCACTAGGACAAAAAGTAGTAGATAATGTTAAAAATATAATAAGAAAACATATGAATGAAGCAGGAGCTAAAGAAGTAACAATGCCATTATTACTTCCTATAGATGTATTTCAAAAATCAGGACGATATGAATTGTTTGGACCTTCTATCTTTCAATTAAATGACAGATATAATAGACCATATGCTTTGGGACCAACTCATGAAGAATTCTTTGTATTGGCAGCAATGATGAAATCTAAATCATATAAGGATTTTCCATACACTTTATATCAAATAGGAAATAAATATAGAGATGAAATAAGACCAAGATTAGGACTAATAAGAACAAGAGAATTTACAATGAAAGATGCATACAGTTTTGATATAAATCAAGAAGAATCAGATAAATCTTATCAAAAGCAATTTGAGGCATATAATAAGATTTGCCAAGAAATAGGGCTAAACTATGTTGTTGTTAGAGCAGATACTGGAATAATGGGTGGATTGCTATCAGAGGAATTTCAAGCAGTAACAGATGTAGGAGAAGATATTTTGGTATTGTGCGATAATTGTGATTATGCTTCTAACATAGAAGTAAGTAAATGTATTGATGAAGAAATAGAAAACAAAGAGGAAAAGAAAAAATATGAAAAGATAAATACACCACATGTGGGAACAATAGATGAACTAACAAATTATTTACAGGAGAGCCCGGAAAAATTTGTAAAGACGCTAATATACAATGTTGATGGTAAATTTTATGCATGTATGGTACAGGGAAACAAAGATGTAAACGAAGTAAAACTTCAGAAATTGTTAAATGCAAAGGAAGTTGTACTAGCAGAAGCAGAAGATGTAAAGAGAATTACAAATGCAGAAGTAGGATTTGCGGGGCCAATAGGACTAAATATTCCTATTATAATGGATAATGGAATTAAATATATGAAAAACTTTTTAGTAGGAGCAAATGAAACAAATTATCATTATATAAATGTAAATATAGATGATTTTAAACCAGAAATTGTTGCAGACATAAGAAACATACAAGAAGGAGATTTATGTCCAAAATGTAAAGGACACATACACTTTAAAAAAGGTATAGAAGTAGGAAACACATTTAAACTGGGAACAAAATATTCGTCAAGCTTAGGCTTAAATTATTTGGACGAAAATAATGAATTAAAACCAGTTGTAATGGGATCATATGGGATAGGTGTAGAAAGAATGATAGCAGCAGTAGTAGAGCAAAACCATGATGACAAAGGAATTATATGGCCAATGAATATAGCACCATATAAGGTATGTATAGTTTTAATAAGCAACAAAGACGAAAAGCAGAAGCAAATAGCAGAACAAATTTATACAGAGTTACAGAATATGGGCATAGAAACTATATTAGATGATAGAGATGAGAGACCAGGAGTAAAATTTAATGATATGGATTTAATTGGAATACCATTAAGAATAACTGTAGGAAAAAAAGTCGAAGAAGGACTAATAGAGCTAAAACAGAGAAAAGAGACAGAAAGCGAATTAGTAAAATTAGAAGAAATAAAAGAAACAATAAAGAAGTTCCTGAAATAGGAACTTCTTTTTGACAAAAAACTGTGCACAATTTTTTGTTATTTATGCATTTATAGCATTTAATTTTTTTGCTAAATTAGATTTTTTTCTAGCAGCTGTGTTTTTTACAATAACACCTTTTGTACAAGCTTGATCTATTTTCTTTGTAGCTTCTGAGAATAACTTTGTAGCTTCTTCTACGTTTTTATTTTCAACAGCTTGTTCAAACTTTTTAACAGCTGATTTGTATCCAGATTTAATCATATTATTTCTAGCAGTTTTCTTTTCGATAACGCTAACACGTTTAATTGCAGATTTAATATTTGGCATAATTTGCACCTCCCTTTAAGTTAGTAAATAATAACAAAATATATTTTAACACGGAAATACGAAATTTGCAAGAGGTTAGCATAAAAAAATTGTTATGGGAATTTAACTATACAAAACACAAAAATTTTAAAAATCTCTTGAAAAAAATAAGCATAACAACTATAATAAGAAAGTACCAACGATAATATTGTAAAAATTGGAAGGAGAGATAGTTATGAATATAACAATAACAGGAAAGGATTTAAAAGCTACAGACGCAATAAAAGAATACATCGAAAAAAAAGCTGAAAGATTGGTAAAATATTTCGGAGATGAATTTGAGGTAAATGCAACAATAAAAACAGAAGGATCTGAACAAGTTGCACAAATAGATGTAAAAATGGGAACAGATAGATTTAGAGCTGTTACAGCACATAAAGACTTATATGCTTCAATAGATAAAGACATAGACATATTAGAAGGTCAAATAAGAAAAATGAAGACAAAAAAAGATAAACAAAATATGACAGAATCAATTAGAGGAAAAGAAGAATTAAGACAAGAAGAAGAAAAAGAAATAGAAGGTGAAATATTAAAAACATTATATTATGATATAAAACCTTTAACTCCAGAAGATGCAAAATTAAAGTTAGAAGAGAAACCACAAGATAGATTTTTAACATTTATAAATGTAGAAACTGGAAAAGTAAATGTTATATATAGAATGAAAGATAATAAAAACTATGGTTTAGTAGAACCAGAAGCATAAAAAATAAAAGGCATACTGAATTTACAAGTATGCCTTTTATTTGATAGAAAATATACCAAAATATTAAAAAGTAATTTAAAATCATTAAAAAAATAGATTTTTAAAATAAAACTCATAAAACAATGGGGAAACCAACATAAAGCTTGCAAAAAATGTAAAATTATGTTATTATTATATATAGTAGTTAAAATAATATATTATAAAGGGGGAAATATAATGGAAGAAATAGAAAAAAATATTGAAGAGATTGATAAAGAAATCGCAAAAATACAAGATGAATTAAACGAAATATATAAAAATGTAGATTTTAATACAACAGATTTTGATGGAGTAGGTGATGTATATTCACCTGAAGGCCAAACAGAAGACCAACAGAAAAAAATAGCAGAATTGCAGACAAAACAAAAAGAATTAAAAAAGAAGAAAGATGAAATAATTAGCCAAATAAAGAAAGAAGAGGAAAGGAAAAAGAAAGAAGAAGAAGAAAAAGCTAAAAAAGCAGAAATAGAAAAAAATATTGAAGAGATTGATAAAAAAATCGCAAAAATACAAGATGAATTAAACGAAATATATAAAAATGTTGATTTTAATACAACAGATTTTGATGGAGTAGGCGATGTATATTCACCTGAAGACCCAACAGAAGACCAACAGAAAAAAAATAGCAGAATTGCAAACAAAACAAAAAGAATTAAAAAAGAAGAAAGACGAAATAATTAGCCAAATAAAGCAAGAAGATAAAAAACAAGAAGATAAAAATCAAGATGATAAAAAGCAAGATGACAAAGCGCAAGATGATAAAAAACAAGATGAAAATATGCCAGCAATAGAATTTAGAAAAATTTCATTTTCCTTATTGGATAATGAAGGAAAATATAATCCAAATTATACTGTAGAGTATTCTAATGGCATGCAACAAAAATTTAAACCGACAAAATACAAATCAAAAAAAGATGAAAGAAAAGCTAGAAGAAATATAAAGAGTGGAATAAAGAGATTATTTGAGAAATACAATGTTCACATTTCTGGAGCAAAAGTAAAGAAATTGATGAAACATATGGATATAGACTTCTTAGCGGCACTTGGGGAATACAAAGATGACAGCTTGTGTGCTCAATATTTATTTGCAACATATGCAAAATTAAAAGGAATAACAGAAAAAGCTGTAGATTTACCATATGCACTAGAATATGATACTAGAACTTTAAATGCGGAGAATATAGATAAAGCAGAGGCAAAACAATATAACAAATTAGCTAAAAGAATGAATAAAATAGGATTAGCAGAATGTCAAACTGAGCCATCATTTTTGAGAAAATTGTTTAAACCAAAAAAGGCAATGCTTGCAAATACAAGCCAGAGTGCTATAACTGATACAAGCCGAATGACTATTGATGAGCAGATAGCTTGGTATAATGGAAGTAAAGGAGAGAAGGAATTTGACGAAAACTTATATTGGAGTAACCTACGAGAAGCAGGGTATTCTGATGAAGAACTTGCACAAATAAAAGCTGGTTTAGAGCCTACTGCAGCACAAAAATATAGAGAAAGTAAACATGTTCCAAAGGATAAGTTACAGCCTATACCAGAAAAAAACAAGGACAGTGAGGAAAACAGGAATAAAGGAAAAGAAAATGAAGACAATGAAATAGAAAACGATTAAAACCATTGACATATCTGGAAAAAAATGATAAAATAGAAACCGCTAGTGTAAAATGAAAAATATAGCATTTTACCTAGCGGATTTTATTTGAAAAGAGGTGAAATTTAAGTGCCAACAATTAACCAATTAGTAAGAAAAGGAAGAAAATCTGCTACAACTAAATCTACATCACCAGCTTTACAACATGGTTATAATTCTATGAAGAAAAAAATGACCAATAAAAGAGCACCACAAAAAAGAGGTGTATGTACAGTTGTAAAAACAGTAACACCTAAAAAGCCAAACTCAGCATTAAGAAAAGTTGCCAGAGTAAGACTTTCAAATGGCTATGAAGTAACTTCTTATATTCCAGGTATAGGACACAACCTACAAGAACACAGTGTTGTTTTAATAAGAGGAGGAAGAGTAAAAGACCTTCCAGGTGTACGTTACCATATTATAAGAGGAACACTTGATACAGCAGGTGTTAAAGACAGAATGCAAGGTAGATCAAAGTATGGAGCTAAGCGTCCTAAAAAATAAATTTGATTTATACCATAGTGCATATAACTTATTAATTTAAGGTACTTAAATAAAAATAAATTATATAGCACTAAACTGAAAAAGTTTTGAGAAGAATTAGTATTGAACTTTTTAGAGTACCTAAGATACTAGGTAAATATTAGTATCAAATTTTATAAGGAGGGAAGAATAGTGCCAAGAAAAGGATATATAGCAAAAAGAGAAGTTTTACCAGATCCAATATATAATAGCAAAGTTGTTACAAAACTAATTAACAATGTAATGCTAGATGGTAAAAAAACAGTTGCTCAAAAAATAGTTTATGATGCATTTGATATTATAAAAGAAAAAGAACAAAAAGATCCACTAGAAGTTTTTGAAGCAGCACTTGAAAATGTTATGCCTGTTCTAGAAGTTAAAGCTAGAAGAATTGGTGGAGCGACATACCAAGTTCCAATAGAAATTAGACCAGAAAGAAGACAAACATTAGGTTTAAGATGGTTAGTCGTTTATGCTAGAAACAGACATGAAAAAACAATGGCAGAGAAATTATCTGCAGAAATATTAGATGCTGTTGCTGGAAATGGTGGAGCATTTAAGAAAAAAGAAGATATGCATAGAATGGCTGAAGCTAATAAGGCTTTTGCACATTACAAATTCTAAAGTTTTAACAACGTTAAAACTTTAAAAAATATAGAATACAAATAGAAGGAGGAAAAAAATGGCTGGAAGAGAGTTTCCTTTAGATAAAACAAGAAATATAGGAATTGTAGCACACATTGATGCAGGAAAAACAACAACAACAGAGAGAATATTGTTCTATACAGGTAAAACTCACAAAATTGGAGAAGTTCATGAAGGCGAAGCTACAATGGACTGGATGGTTCAAGAGCAAGAAAGAGGTATTACAATTACTTCTGCTGCTACAACATGCCAATGGTTAGGAAATAGAATTAATATAATAGATACTCCTGGACACGTTGACTTTACCGTTGAAGTGCAAAGATCTTTAAAAGTACTTGATGGTGCAGTTACAATATTAGCTGCAAAGGGTGGAGTACAACCACAAACAGAAACAGTTTGGAGACAAGCAGACAAATATCAAGTTCCTAGAATGGTATATGTAAATAAAATGGATATTACTGGAGCTAACTTTATGCTTTGTGTAGAACAACTTCACAACAGATTAAAAGCAAATGCAGTTCCAATTCAATTACCAATTGGTGCAGAAGACCAATTCAAAGGAATAGTAGATTTAATAAAAATGAGAGCTTTTATTCATAAAGATGACTTAGGCAAAGTAATAGAAGAAGGAGAAGTTCCTGAAGATATGAAAGCTCAAGCAGAAGAGTTTAGAGCAAAGTTAATAGAGGCAGTTGCAGAACAAGATGATGAATTGATGATGAAATATTTAGATGGTGAAGAATTATCTGAAGAAGAAATCAAAAAAGGTTTAAGAACAGGTACAATTAATAATAAAATTGTTCCAGTCGTATGCGGTTCATCATATAAAAACAAAGGTGTTCAAGAATTATTAAATGCAGTAGTTGACTTTATGCCATCTCCACTAGATATACCACATATAAAAGGTGTTACATTAGATGGAGAAGAAACAGAAAGAAAAACATCTGATTCTGAACCTTTTGCAGCATTAGCATTTAAGATTGCAACAGATCCATTTGTTGGAAAATTATGTTTCTTTAGAGTATATTCAGGAACATTAGACGCTGGTTCAACAATATTAAATGCAAATAAAGATAAAAAAGATAGAATGGGAAGAATCCTTTTAATGCATTCTAACCATAGACAAGATATTGACAAGGTATATGCTGGAGATATAGCTGCAGCAGTTGGATTAAAAGAAGTATCAACAGGTGATACACTTTGTGATCCAGCACATCCAGTTATATTAGAATCAATGGAATTCCCAGAGCCAGTTATTGATATAGCTATTGAACCTAAGGACAAAGCTAATAGTGAAAAAATGGGCATAGCTCTTGCTAAACTTGCAGAAGAAGACCCAACATTCAAAACATATACAAACCATGAAACAGGTCAAACAGTTATAGCAGGAATGGGAGAATTACATCTAGACATTATTGTTGATAGATTAAAAAGAGAATTTAAAGTAGAATGTACAGTAGGTAAACCACAAGTTTCTTATAAAGAAACAATTAGAAACAAAGTAAAAGTTGAAGGTAAATTTATTCGTCAATCTGGTGGACGTGGACAATATGGTCATGTATGGCTAGAAATGGAACCATTAGAGCCAGGTACAGGAATTCAATTTGAAAGCAAAATTGTTGGTGGTGTTGTTCCAAAAGAATACATCAAACCTATTGAAGAGGGAATTAGAGAAGCTGCTGAAAGTGGTATATTAGCTGGATACCCAGTTATAGACTTTAAAGCAACTTTGGTAGATGGTTCTTACCATGAAGTTGACTCTTCAGAAATGGCATTTAAAATAGCTGCTTCAATGGCATTCAAAGAAGGCTGTAAGCAAGCTAAATCAGTTATTCTAGAACCAATAATGAAAGTTGAAATAACAGTTCCAGAAGAATATATGGGAGATGTTATAGGAGACGTTAATTCAAGACGTGGTAGAATGGAAGGTATGGAAGCACAAAGCGGAAACCAAGTAATAAGAAGCTTTATTCCATTATCAGAAATGTTTGGATATGCAACAGATTTACGTTCTAAAACACAAGGAAGAGGAACATACTCTATGGAGCCATCACATTATGAAGAAGTTCCAAAATCAATATTGGAGACAATAGTATCTTCAAGAGCAAAAAAAGACTAAATTAAAAATAGTTAAAATACTTGCATTTTTCTCAAATTTGTTATAAAATGCAAGTGTTAAAAATTAGTTATTAATTTTAAAAATATAAAAAGGTTAGAAAAATTCTAACACTAAAATTAAGGAGGAAATTTAAATGGCTAAAGCAAAATTTGAAAGAACAAAACCACATGTTAACATTGGTACAATTGGTCACGTTGACCATGGTAAAACAACAACAACAGCAGCTATTACAAAATATTTAGGCTTATTAGGAAAAGCAAAATATGAAGCATATGATCAAATCGATAGTGCTCCAGAAGAAAAAGAAAGAGGAATTACAATTAACACAGCTCACGTAGAATATGAAACAGATAAAAGACACTATGCACACGTTGACTGTCCAGGACACGCTGATTATGTTAAAAACATGATTACAGGTGCTGCACAAATGGATGGTGCTATATTAGTTGTTTCTGCAGCTGATGGACCAATGCCTCAAACAAGAGAGCATATATTACTAGCTAGACAAGTTGGTGTTAAATACATCGTTGTTTACCTAAACAAATGTGATATGGTTGATGATCCAGAATTATTAGAATTAGTTGAAATGGAAGTTAGAGACTTATTATCAAGCTATGATTTCCCAGGAGACGAAATTCCAATTATAAAAGGTTCTTCACTAAAAGTATTAGAGAGCACATCAACAGATCCTAATGATCCAGTATATGCTCCAATGAAAGAATTAATGGATGCAGTTGATAGCTATATACCAACACCAGACAGACCAGTAGACCAACCATTCTTAATGCCAATTGAAGACGTTATGACTATTAGTGGTAGAGGAACAGTTGTTACAGGTAGAGTTGAAAGAGGAACAGTTAAATTACAAGATGAAGTTGAAATAGTAGGTCTTTCAAAAGAACCTAAGAAAACAACAATTACAGGTGTTGAAATGTTTAGAAAAATATTGGATCAAGCAGAAGCTGGAGACAATATTGGTGCATTATTAAGAGGTATCCAAAGAACAGAAGTTGAACGTGGTCAAGTTCTTGCAAAACCAGGAACAATTCATCCACATACAAAATTCAAAGCACAAGTATACGTTCTAACAAAAGAAGAAGGTGGACGTCATACACCATTCTTCAATGGATATAGACCACAATTCTATTTCAGAACAACAGACG